>Ga0031655_10000010_pt1 | contig 115276 bp, 107 predicted proteins | sample FrelakmetHBP12HB_FD_55187 | JGI IMG/M metagenome (GOLD analysis project Ga0031655, IMG submission 55187) | Freshwater lake sediment microbial communities from the University of Notre Dame, USA, for methane emissions studies -HBP12 HB | ecosystem: Environmental > Aquatic > Freshwater > Lake >... | reverse complement strand
TGGCGGGTCTATACTCTCCTGAAATTCCTCAAAATGAAGAATGCGCGGGAGGTCCGTAAAGAAGACCTGGAAGATTTTATAATCCATCGCCGTAAAACCGTCAGCCCGCGCACTTTGCAGGGCGATATGATCGAGCTGCGGATCTTCTTCAGGTTCCTTGACCCGAAAAAAGAGAAACGATTTTTCCCGGCGAATGAGAAGATGCAACGCCCGAAGATTACATTCCCGGATCCTCTGACCCGTGATGACATCCAGAAGCTGGTGAATGCCTGCAATAGCATCCGGGACCGTGCCCTGGTAATGTTCCTTTGGGATACCGGCTGCCGGGTAGATGAAGCCCTTTCCCTGAACACCGGCGCGGTTCGTTTCGATAAATATGGGGGCATGGTGAAGGTATCCGGGAAGACGGGTGATAGGGAGCTATGGCTGATTGATTGCATGCCGGACCTGCAAGCCTGGATAAATGTTCACCCAGGGAAAAGTCAGCCGGACTCACCCCTCTTCCTGACATACACCCGGTACGGGTTCGGTTCGCACCGGCTGAACGTTCGGACCGTCCAGAACCTCTGCAAGCTGCTGCAGAAACGAGCAGGGGTATCTACACGGGTCCACCCGCATGCGTTCCGTCATGCCCGGGCAACTGATAGAGCACGTGAGGGATTCACGGAAATGGAATTACGGATCATGTTCGGCTGGTCGAAGTCATCGAACATGCCAGCCACCTATATCCACCTCTCGGGCGCTGATGTGAAGAAGAAGATCCTGCAGAAAGCCGGCCTGGTTGAGAAGGACCAAGCCGGTGAGCGCCCGCTCGATCCTATCAAGTGCCCACGATGCGAGGCTCTGAATGCGAATGATTCTTTGTATTGCCGCCGCTGTAGTATGGGGCTGACGGTGGCAGCAATGAAAAAGGCGGCATCGATGGAAGAGATGGTCACTGAGTTGTATCAGAAATTGCAGGACGAGAAGAATCAGAGGAAATGATGGTCTTTTTCCGATATGCCCTTTTTTTGCACCAGGATTTTTTACAGGTTCTGCCATACCCTTCATACTCTTCTTTACAATAAGGGCATATTTTGATAGATTTTAATTTACGTCGGCTTTGATTACGTGCTTTCTTTTTACATTCATCAGAACAAAAATTCCGGTATTTAAATTTCTTAATAAACGATGGATCTCGTTTCTCTAAAAAATCAATAACAGACTGCGAGTATTTAGATCGATCAAGTTTATAGTTATTGCAGGTCTGGCAATACTTTTCAACAAAGAAATTATCATAAAATTGAAAAGAATCAAATCGATCATCCCCTCCAAGAGCATTAGGACCGCTAATATCGGTAATTTCATGTTCCCAGGGTACCAAGGCACGACCTGTTGGGCGTTTAATTTTACGGTTATCAGGATGCTTAAGATCCGGGGGCAATCGTTTAATTAAATCCTCTTGGTCCATCCACATCAATGGAAGGATTAGAAGACTTACTTCCCTTTCCTCATCGGTCTTGAGATCAAACTGTAATAATATGCTGGGGTATTTTGTGACGTATTCTTGCCACAATTTGTTCCATGCTCTTCTAAACTGTCTCCAATTTTTAAAATATGGCAGCATTATCGTATTGTCCTCAACTTTGTATATCATGAACAACGTGATCTAGTGATTGTAGTACATATTTAACGACGGCAGTATCGTTTATATGTCCTCAACTTTGGTTCAATTTTAGTATTTAGTTAAAGAGGTATATAAGTTCGTGCACATTAAAGAGCATGGAAAAAAAACGTGAAGAAAGAGTCACTGTTTGCATCCCGCTTGATTTGCGGAACCGGGCACACGAATACGGGATTAATATTTCCGCCGTTGCTCGTGATGCAGTAACGCAAGCTCTTGAAAAACAGACCGGGGCCAACTTACCAGGGCCGACCCCGGCTACCACAACCCGTAAAGGAAGGGCACAAAATGTCTGAGCTGATACCAGAAAATTCTATTCCTTCGATTTCAGCTGAAGACCTGGATCACATTTCACCCCTTCACCGGTATTGCGCAAAGGAGCTGATCGCTGCCGGTCGACTTCGACTTATCGAGAAAGCATCTGCTGAAGGGTGAGTGGTTGTATGAAAAAAGGATTTACTGCCACTCATAGTATTACTGCCAGTAATATTAATACTTTACCTCGTGCCCGATTGGCTCCGCGATCGTGTGTTTTTCTAACCTGTGATCGCCGGGATTGCATGGCGTTTCTTGAGCGATGTTCGTGGGTGATTTCCCAGGGTCTCTGCATTCGCCCGGGGGGTTCTCCCCTATGACCTGCCACCGGATGGAGCGTCCGAACTGGCGTGATTACTGCATCTGTTGCTCCTTCTGGTCTGGATACCGCGAGAGGTGCATGATCGATGACACACGACGCCGGCCACTAAAAGAGACGGGTGATCGGTAGCCATGACCGACAATCGTACCCGCACCTGGCCCCCCGAATGCCCGTGTTATCTTGGCCTTTGGATTTGTGCTGTTTGTTGTCGTAGTGGGCGGGATCTCCGGGGCCTCTTTTGCAAGGTTCGTACAGGTCCTCGGGAAGGTGTCCGGCTATGATCGAGGGGGGGTCTATAGGGGGGCATCAGTCCCCCTTTCCGCGAAGCGGAGCGAGCGGCCCTCACACAAGTGATATTCCTGAACCGAAAAGCGGGTCTAAAATCTGGTTGAAAGGTCGATTCGTTTCAATTGAGGAATACCATAATTTCCAGTCGAAATCCTACCAACAAAAAACCGAGCGTATCTCTGCTATTGTACAACCTATTTTCACAGGCGAGAAAGGAGCCATCTTCAGCAAACACGGGTTTGTGTTCGGTTGCAATGAAAAACCAACAAGTGATAGCTGTGGAAAAATTCGTGCAAAAATTGTTTGCAGCTCTGATGAATCGCACCGGCCGTACTACAAACACGAGCGATGCAATGATCCAGGCTGTCCGATCTGCTACCCGAAGTTTGCATTACGAATCGCAGATGCTGTCACTGAACGCGTCATGGGCTATCGTTCGGTGTATGGCTTTGATCCAGTATATCATCTGATCTTCTGGCCTGAGTACCGCGAGGGCTATGCAAACCTGAAGGAAGCTTTCAGGGATGCAAAATGCATGATTACCAGGATGGGCGTCAAGATGGCTGTCATCTGGTATCACCCGTACCGGATCCGCGATGACATCAAGGAACGACTACGGGGATACAAGCGACGGGCGGGTCTGGATAGTTCGATCGGGTTTTGGAAGATGGCCCATGATGATGTCCTGGGCCTGGGCTGCCTGGATGCATATATCGTGCCTGGTCCGCACTTCCATGCTGCAGCGTCAGGATACCTCATGAACACTGTGGAATACGCTAAGCTGAAAATTGGAGGCTACAAAAAGGCTCGTAGACTTGATACAGATGAGGATCTGCACCGCGTGGCACATTACATATCTACCCACGCGTGCAGGGAAGCCACGAAGTCTACCGTACGATACTTCGGTAAAATATCATACTCCAAGCTCACACGCGATGAAGGCACGGAAACGATCGAAGATGTTGTTTGTGAGATATGCCGCAACCCACTGCAGGAACATTATTGCAATGAACTGCAGGTGATCACCGGCTTAGCTCATGATCATCTCACGCGGAAGGTGATGCATTATCGATATTGGAAACGGGGAGATAAACCGCCCGGACTTCGGAAGACCCGACAAGAATTGATCTGGGGCCCCGGGGGATTGAATCCGATTTAACGGTTGCCCGGTTCTCTGTGCCCTCGTTCCACAGTTTGAGCAGGACCTCATCACCCAGGACCCGCACCAGGACTTTCGGGAGTCGCCCGGCGCCGTCTTGCCCTCCTGCCTTGACAATCACCCGGAGTGATTCTCTTTTTTCACCAGGATGGCGGCGGACCCACTTATTACACCGGCATTTTCCACATGATAATAAAGTCCGCCCCTGGTATTCTTTCCCGCAAGAGGGACAGGTCCGTACCGGGTATACTTTCTTTTTCACGTATGGCCGGGTCATGGACGAGGGGGTAAATTGCTTCTGCAGAATTCTGCGGAAGCTATCACGAGGACGCCCTTTCCTTTTTCAACCGTGCCATGATCTCTCGATCTCGATCGGGTGTCGAGCCCTCGATCGCTATAGGTATACACTTCCCTCGAGCGTTGATGACCGCAGCTGGGACTATCCTCCGAACCTCTTCAAAAAGTTCATCGATATCATGTGAGACCAGGGAGACATCTGCAGCGGGCTGCCCGGGATCCTGGTGCTGTACAACAACAAGGTCCCTTACTGTAATGATGCTGCTCGGGTCCAGGTCCTGGACATCAATCAAAGGAGCTGGATTGAAAGCCGGGTCATCAATGCCATGACAATGTGCGGCCAGGTATCGTTTTGCTAGGCCATTCTTGATGGGACAAGCAGGGCAGCATGCGCTCGGGGGGGTCGAGGCTTTGAGGCAAGGTGCCGCAGAGTGCGTGCCACTTTCTGCTTTTCTATGTATATAATACAAAGGACAGGTCTTGCCAGATTGTAGTGCCATAGAAAGGACCTGTAACCCGATCCGAGTAGCCTCCAGAATACTTCCTCCAGTCGAATCTAAAAGGGACTTCTCCGATTCAGATAACCGGATGCTTGAGTGTATTTTTTGTGCCATATTCTACTATTGTCAACGTCTGATATTTAAACGAAACCATTATAAATGGACTATTGTCCACATTCATTTATGGCAAAACTTGTCATCTATGGAAAACTCTTCAGGGACAGCCTGAAGGCGCATGTATCGACAATGAAGATCGCAGCTGCAGGTGCGGGAGTCGTTGGAGCCGGCCTGATGGTCCAGGGCGCAATGGCAGTAACGCAGGACTACTCCTTTATAAATGATACACTCCAAGGGCTGGGAACTGCGCTGCTCGGCTTCCTCCCGCTCGCGGGTCAGATCATGGATGCCGGGGGTCCGGTAATGGTCAAGGGTGTTGTCTACTTTGCGATCATCGCTGGTTTCCTCGGTGTCGCATATTGGGTAGAGAGACACACAAAGTAAAAGCCCGGAAAATTCACTCTTTTTTAAAAATGCAATGCGAGGGATGGGATTTGAACCCAAGAACCCCTGCGGGAATAGGCCCTGAACCTATCGCCTTTGACCAAGCTTGGCTACCCTCGCTCTAACTCAATTTACACGACGTAACCAGATGCCATGATCAGGCAGGAAACCCTGAACCTGACGCCGTTGACCTGGCTTGGCTACCCTCGCGCTTGTATACATTATGTATGGAATTACATAAAGATAGGGGGTCACACCCTCCTGCCAGCCGTATTCTCGCTTAAGGATTTTTTCAACTCTTTGTCACGAAGCTCACTACGCTTAATTTTTCCGGATATGGTTTTGGGAAGCGAGTCCACAAATTCAATCGCACGCGGATATTTGTAGGGTGCAGTAACTTTTTTCACGTGATTCTGAATTTCCCGGATAAGCCCTTCGGAGGGTTTGATACCAGGCTTGAGTATCACAAATGCCTTGACAATAAGTCCACGAATATCATCCGGAGATCCAACAACTGCCGCTTCCTGAACCGCGGGGTGTTCGATCAACGCACTCTCAACCTCGAACGGTCCGATACGATAACCTGATGCTTTTATTACATCATCGTCCCTGCCGATGAACCAGAAATAACCATCTTCATCTTTGTAGGCCTTATCACCGGTATAGTAAAAACCGTCCACAAACGATTTTTTGTTCTCCTCTGCGTTGTTCAGGTACTCCCGGAAGATGCCCACAGGACGGGAATCCAGCCTGATGGCAATCCGCCCTTCTTCATGCAGGCCGACAGGTTTTCCATTATCGTCATGTAGTTCAATCTGCCAGCCGGGTGATGGTTTTCCCATAGAACCGAATTTTGGTGTCATACACGGGAATGTGCCGATGCAAAGAACGGTTTCGGTCTGGCCATAGCCTTCAAAGATTGTCAGGCCGGTTGCATCTTTCCACGCTTTGATAACTTCCGGATTAAGGGGCTCTCCTGCACTCACGCAATGCCGGAGCTCGGTAAAATCGAACTTGTCGAGATCAGCAAGGATCAGCATCCGGTAAATTGTCGGGGGACAGCAAAAGGTGTTTATGCCGTATTTTTCGATCAGGGGCAGGATCTCGGTAGGGTTGAATTTACTTCGGATGTCATAGACAAAAATTGCCGCTCCCTCAATCCATTGCCCGTAAAATTTCCCCCAGGCACTTTTTGCCCATCCCATATCAGACAGGGTAAAATGGAGATCAGTGGTACGGATGTCATGCCAGAATCTAGCGGTTACAATATGCCCGAGCGGATAACTCTGGTCATGCATCACCATCTTCGGTTCGCCCGTGGTTCCTGACGTGAAAAATATCACAAGCGGATCTGAACTCCGCGTCTTTTTCATACCGGGAAGATTTACAAGTTTTGCTGAAACCGGTGCAGGGTACTCAAGCTCTACAGGATAACTGATCCATCCGGGCCTTCTTCCGTCCACCATCATCTTGCAGGAAAGTGCCGGACATTCTTTTGTGATCGCATCGATCTTATCTGCATGTTCTTCACTGGTTATGACCATCTTGATATCGGCAAGGTTAATGCGGTATTTCAGATCTTTCGGGGTGAGCATCGTTGGAGCCGGACAGTAGACTGCACCTCGCTTGATCAGCGCCAGGGTAAATGTCCACCATTCGGGAACCCGCGGGAGCATAATCAGGACCCGGTCTCCCTTGTTGACGCCATATTTGATCATCATGTTCACTATCTGGTTTGAAAGGCGCATGAGATCCCAGAAGGTGAATTTCTTTTCTTCACCATCCTGGTTCACCCAGATCATTGCAAGCTTGTTCCGGTCCTTATGCGCCCATGCATCAATCACATCAAAACCAAAGTTAAAATACTCGGGAACTTCGATGTAAAAAGAGCGGTATGTTTCTTCGTATTCACGCATATTATGATCGGTCCGGCAGAATACCGGACCTGTTGAAGGTAGGTTTGTTGTACCGGTTGTACTGGTTCCGGTAACCTGCATCAGATGTGTGGTGCAGGCCTCATTTATCCAATCTGACCTCGATATTTTTCGTTTTTCACACGATTTGTCAATAGTTGTCGTCAGGTTGTCATCCATGGTTACTGAATATCGCACCATTCAAGACTGATTTGATGGTGCACCTGATAGGTTTTTCGATTATTACAGCCCACGCCAGACGCGGGGATCCGCACCCGATTAACCGACCCGACCTGATGTGGGTGGTTTGCATACGGTCTCTCATTTTTACGAACCCATCATGCCGATCCAGAAAAATCTGGGGTATAGTGGGTGAAGTCTTTTTGGCCTTATCATAGGGGGCAACCATTGAAACGCTATAATCGTCAGATTAAAAATCCAAAATGACCCCGAGATTTGGGATTCTCACCGGAGAGACCATAAAGATTGTCCATTAGTATTATGATTCAGGGAAAAGCATAGTATAGTGGATGGCAGATAAAAAGTACGATTCGTTAAAAATTGAGAATATTGTCGCGTCAGGAGTTATTGCAGATTCTATAGATCTCGTTGATGTTTCCGCTAAGATCAAGAGCTGCGAGCTCAATACGAAGCGCTTCCCCGGAGCAGTTTACCGGATAGAGAACCCGAAGATTGCATCTTTGATTTTTTCATCAGGAAAGGTTGTTCTTACCGGTATCCGTGATAAAAAAGCGCTCACTGACGGCTTAAGAATAATCATGAAATCTCTCAAAGAGGCCGGTGTTGATACATACACTGAACCCAAAGTAGCGATCACCAATATTGTCTGTTCCTACGATATAGGGAAATATATCAACCTGAACAAGGTGGTCATTACTCTCAACCTTGAAAATATCGAATACGAACCAGAGCAATTCCCCGGGCTTGTATACCGGATTAAAGATCCCAAGATCGTCGCGTTACTCTTCTCTTCGGGTAAGATTATTCTTACCGGTGGCAAGAACCTTGAAGATATCAAGAAAGGCCTTGATTTTCTTGAGCAGAAACTCGAGAGTATAATGTAAATTTAACGATTTCTTTTTCTTCTTTTTTTTCTTTTTTTTTATAATTTGCCGGATGACTGGTTTTTTACTCGGTATGCAAAAGATTGAAGGGGATTTGTATTACTTGGATGGAGTAAATCAGCTCTTTTGTTTACCGGATTACCAATCAGGATTCCCTGAGGAACGGCGGAAATTTTTTTCCGGTTTATAACCAGTACCGGTGGGTCTGGATAAAATTTCGTTCTGCTTTCATAATCTCGCGATAGAACGCATCGCCTTCGGTTAGGGTCCCGAGAATACGGGATGCATTCTCGGGCCCGACCCCCCGGGCAGAAAGTGCAATCACTGCCTTTTTCCCGCTGGAAAGAACGATATTGGCATTTTTTAATAACCGCTGTTCGATCGAACGATCTTCCGGAGTTTTCCGGGGATTCTTCAGGGAGGTATACGATTCGTCTTCGTAAGGTTTGAGCGCGGCAATCAGACGGGCCCCGCATTTTGGGCATTGCGGGTGATCGGGTACGCGGGAAACAACGGTGCGGCTCTTCCAGTCCCGGCAATTCATGCAGGCGAGCACGACATCTTCCTGGTCGAGCCTTCTCTTCAGCGTGGCAAGTACTGCCTGATCCGCTGTTGGCGGGGGTATCTGATCACGGGATGAAAACAATCCCCCGGCTCCGATCATCGAATGGGGCCCCAGAACAATGCGGATCTCTTCTTGCCTTATCTTACCAACAATTACGGCGGCAGTATCGATATCCATATATTCAGAGAGCAGTTCCCGGAATGCTTCCTGTTGTACTACCGTTCCATCAAAATATTCCAAAAGACGCTGGATACTGATCTTTTCATAATCGGCATCCGGATCGATCGCACCAAATTTCTTTGCGATCTGGACAAGTTTCCATTTGAAGAGTGCGGTTCGTTTCAGCGCCAGCCTGATTATACCCGGCATATGTGCGGGGTCGAGGGAGAGTAAAAGATCCCGCACGTCTGCACTCCTTACAGATGAGGGAAGGCGCAGGAACATCCGGTATGCATCAAGTTCAAGGCCGACCGTCGTTCCATACCTGGCTGATATGAGGATAGAGAGAACACGTCCCAGGGCTTCATTTGTCTTATGCCCGGCGCAGATATTACAGACAACTCCTTCCTCAGTATTTTCCAGGGTTATTACCTGATCACTGGGGATGAGGGAGCGGTTTTTGTCCATTTCGGCCAGGAACCCCTCAGCATAACGGATACTGTCTTTGTCATTCGTATATGCAGAGATCGTACGTGTTCTCCGGATCTCCCCGACCTCGCGTGCGACTGAATACGGGACAGGAATCTGCTCTCCTTCCCATGAGGGCAGTTCTCCCACTGCTTTCTTTGCAGGTTCTACGGTGAGTCTGCCGTCAGCGATCTCGATCACGCGCCAGAGTTGTCCTTTGGTGATAAAGACTACACCGGCATGCACCCATCCGACGACAAAAGACTCATCGAGGGTACCTACCGTTCTTCGGGAGACCATATCAAAGATCGGCACTTTCCGTTCATCGTGGATCATGGACAGGTTCCCTGACAGATACCGCCGTGCACGTGCGGTCGTGATAATGCGCGTCCCGTCTGACCGGATTAAGCGATGCTCCTCCATCTGACTGCACACATCATCGAGGAGCGTCCCGCACTCCGAAAAAACAAACGTCCGTTCGATAATCTCGCAGATTCTCGGCCGCTCAATCTCTCCATACTCCACCGCTATGCCAGCGATCTGGTTCGCAAGTACGTCAGCAGCACATCGCTGGGGCACTACCCGTTCTATCTCATTTGCCCTGGCTTTTTTTACAATGACAAGGGATTCGAGAAGGTCATCAAAACCCGTGGCAAGGATCGTCCCGCGCGAGATAGTATTGAGCTGGTGACCGGCCCTTCCCACCCGTTGCACGAGCCGGGAGACTTCCCGGGGGGAGCCAAACTGGATCACATGATCAACTCTCCCGATATCGATGCCAAGCTCCATGGACGAGGTGCAGATAAGTGTCCGGATCTCACCTCGTTTGAACCGATCTTCTGCATCGATCCGGATCTCTTTTGAAAGCGATCCATGGTGCACCTCCACATCCCCGCGTTCATACAGGGCATGTCCCAGGGCTTCGGCAGTTACCCGGGTGTTTACAAAGATCAGGGTGGACCCTTCCCGGTTCAGTATTTGTGAAAGGATCTCCGTCTGCTTCCGAAAATCATCTCCGACGAATCGAACAGTGATCTCCAGCTGTTTTGCCACAGGCACCTGGACAATGGAAAACGGACGCTTACCGCAGAGGAAACGTGCAATTTCATCGGGATTTCCTACGGTTGCCGACAGACCTATCCGCTGGAATTCCCCGGCATACACATGAAGACGTTCAAGCGCAACGGCGAGTTGTGCCCCGCGTTTGCTTCCGGCGAGCTCATGGATCTCGTCGATGATCACGAACCTGACCTGGTTGAGGTGTTTCCGGAGCCGTTTTCCCATGAAAAGGGCCTGGAATGTCTCCGGGGTGGTGATCAGGAGATCCGGCGGGGCTAGTGCCTGTTTGCGTCTTTCGCCCACCGGGGTATCTCCGTGTCTTACTCCTACCGTAAGCCCGAGTTCATTGCACCACCATTGCATACGCGCAAGGATATCCCGGTTAAGCGAACGTAATGGTGTAATATAGATGGCTTTGAACCCCCCACCTGAAGACATTGAAAGGAGCGCATTGAAAACCGGAAACATCGCACTCTCTGTCTTCCCTGTTCCCGTCGGTGCGATAAGAACGACATGATTTCCCTGGTGGATTAACGGGATTGCTTGTTTCTGGGCTTCGGAGAGCACGGAAAAGCCGCGTTTCCTTATGCATGCCTGGACCTTTGGGTCCAGCATTTCAAGTTGTTTCATCTGATTGCAGCGAACTAAGGGAACCGATGTATGTCCCATCGGCAAGGATGATCTCCGCATCCTCTTTTTTCATGAACCGTGACAGGGGCGAGAAAGGATTCCTGACGATCTGGAGGATATCATACCCTGCAATCTCGTTAAAAGAGGGCATGAACAGTACACGGGTAGGAGGATTTTCAGCGAGTATATCCATTCCCAGCTTTCCTGTGTCGAGCTCCGCCCGCAGGTAGGCAGGGGCCTGAAGGGCACAACCCACTTCATCCTTAAGCAGGAGCAGGGGATGGTGGTGACCGATGATCATCAGGTGACCCGCAAGATGGGGAGAAGGGTACATATGTCCATGGAGATATCCGACTCCGTCAAGGATCGTGCCCTCTTTCGGCTGGAGTTCGGTTCCACGAAGATATGTTTCAATGCCGATATCGTGGTTGCCGGGAAATACTTTCAGGGGGATGCGGCTCCTAAGCGTCTCGAGAATTACCGGTAATTCAACATATTCCTGACGGGTAAGCGAGGGAATACTGTGTTTGATATCGCCGAGCAGCACAAGCATGTCCGGGTCTGCAAGGTCGATGATCTTCATAAGGCGTTCAAGGCGATCAGTGCTCCGGCTCCTGAAATGCAGGCCATGAGCCGCCAGGTCAGCTTCTATCCCGAAATGGAGGTCTGCAACAATCAACAGGCGGTTTTCTCCTTCAATAACGAGAGCCGGGCCATCCCCGAAAAATTCCATCTTCATAACAGCTTGACAAATCCTTTCTGGGGCTGGTAACATTCATCATCAGCAACAAGAGCTTCGACGGCAGCGAGGACTGCCTCGCGGGACACACCACTCTCCATTGCAAGTCTGGTTATCTCTTCGACAGAAATTCCCCGAGGCCCGTTTCCGGCTGATATCAGATCCAACACCAGCGTCCGGATATCGGGTTGAACAGATGTATCCCCACCGGAAGAACGAACTGTCTGTACTGCATCCTCAACCATTGCAGCGAGTTCCCGGAGACTGGTTTTGGTTATCGAATAGTGGCGGATTGCCGTGAGGATGTATGTATCGGTACACGAATTCAGTATGGCAAGGTTAACCAGGTTAAGACGTCCGAGCGTCGACTTTGCGGTTGCCAGCACCCACTGGTCACGAACCCCCCGGTTCACAAGTCTGACGTGATCCGGACGAACAGACAGGTTTGCGATACTGTTTTTCATGTACATCTGGGCTCTGCCGGAAACCGTAACAAATGATGGGACCGGAATTTTACAAAATATCTCTGCAAGGGGGGTATTCCTGCCGCCTATCACCAGATCAAATGCTCCGGTCGGATCGGACATGCGGGTGTATACCATATCTCCGGATTCTGTAACCTCAGTAACTGCACCAGAAAGGAACATGGACCGGCACCATGCGCCTCCCGGTGTAACCACCCATGCGGGAGTTCCACTGTCATTGTCCTGAATGGACAATGTTGAACCATTATATTCTCCGGCAAAAACCCGTACCGCCCCTTCCATAGTTCGTATCAGTTTTGTCAGGTGATCGTATTCAAGATATAGTCTGTGGCATCCTAAGGTTTTAGCCAAACGCACCTCATAGGGAAAAACTCATTTTTTAACCCGCCTCGGGGCCGTTGCGGGGCACCGCGGGGCAGGAATGTTTCTCTAAGAGTTTCGGTCTTTGATCTGCCCTGATGGCACCTGTCGGCGGCATTCATCTTACACGAGAAATACCAATCCTTTATCATGGTGATAAACACGAGCTTCAATTGAATGGGAGCGTACTCTTGTTCTTGAAAGAAAACAAAAAAAATTGGAGCTAAACCTGAAAATGTAAATGAGGGTAGAACAGGATTATTTCCCTTTATGACGCAAGACAACGGAGAGAACGGATAGAGATGCAAGTGCCAACAGGACCGTGGAAGGGGACAACGGAGATTTCGTGGGAGTGGGTAAAGGAGCTACTGTGCATGACGTGAGATCCGGGGGGACCAGCGTCGGATCGAGAGCGACAGCGCGTGCATATGCTGTTTTTGCTTCGTCACACCTCCCGAGTGACTTAAGGGCATTCCCTTTGTTAAACCAGGCAACAGAATGCACCGACGTCAGGTTGCCCTCAACGGCCAGCGCTGCATCCGCTGCTGCATTTGCCTCTTCAAACCGTCCAAGCATTACCAGGATCCCGGCCCTGTTGGCCTGAATAAGTGGAACCAGTGAGCTGACATTGAGTGCAAGTGCCTCGTCCGACGCTTCAAGCGCTTCTGAATATTTCCCGGCATTTGCCAGATCGACGCTCTTTGAATAGAGAGCTCCGGCAGAGTTCACCTGATCAGAACTATCGGCGGCCATTACCGGCAGGATCAACCCGGAGATGATGAAAATAACCATAAAAAATTTTCCAGAATACATATTTCACACTCCTTCTCAGTAGTGAAGGTGCATCATATAAAAAAGTGAATGCGTAAAAATTGAAAAAATCCTTACCGGTTTTTGCCTACTACTATCAATCCTGCTATAAAAATACTGACCAGACCAATCCATTCCGGCAAAGGGGTATAAGTTGTCTTCACCGGAAGTGCCGAAGAAGTCCGGATCGGAGTGACCCCGGTCTGTGATGAAGAGGGGGAGGGGGAATGGGAGAGGGTATTTGCAGGCACTATCGTACTAACCGGTTGCGTATTTTGGGGTGTAACCGCGGCAGATGTATCTTTGATGAAGGTTACGGAAGCTGATTTCGTCGTGGTTCCCGTGAGGTTCAGGACCCTGCCCTGGTTATATAATTCCTGAAGGGTATTGAGATCCTGGCTTATAGTGAATGTATACGTCCCGAGGGGGTAGAGTGTTTCACCAACACTACTCCGTGCTTCGCGGTCCCAGTCTTTCCCGTCCTTCCAGTAGTAGGGGGATGCGGTGATAAAGGGCTGTTTTTCGAAGGATATGATCCTGGTCTTTGAATTTCCGGCATTTCCTGTATAGATGGTGCTGACCACTCGTCCAAGCGGATTGACAAGTACTGCGGTAAAAAATGAATCCGAGGGATTTACACTGGGACGGTTTAACGGAAGGAGCGCCGGAAACAGGTTTGTATCTACCCGGAAGGTAATATTCGTGGAAACCGGCACGGATTTCCCGCTCACGTCCTGATTGTGATCCAGATCCCAGACTTTGATATCGAGCTGCGGTTCCATAACTTCAAAAACCACTTCCTGCGGTTCCTTATCAACGCAATACCATGGGCCGGAATATCCCGCGAAATTTTGCAGGCTGATGTTATAATGGTATATGGTATCCGACACGCTGTTTGTTTCAAAGAGGGTCATGTTCTTTTGGGGTGGCGCGCTGGTATTGGCGCCTTCCTGCCACCATGCAATAGTATGGCACCCGTTTAACGCAGAAGATATATCCAGATTGGTCTCTCCGAGGTAAACGGGAGCGCCTGCAGCGATTTTTGCCGTGCTGCCCTCCACCGGTGCAGCACCAATTAAAATGATAATAAAAACGAGAACAACATATTTTCCATGCATGGGAAGTAATTTTAAAACCCTTATAATAAACATTATGACACTTATCTATTAAGAGCGCCAGATTGCTGCCCCCACTCATAAGAGTATTCCCGGAGATACGACTATACCATTCGCTATCGGTTAAAAAAGTAACGTTGGGAAGAGAGGATGCCCATGGAAGAGAACCACACCATCTGGATTGAAAAATACCGGCCATCAAAACTTGCTGATATTGTCGGGCAGGATGAAATAGTGGAACGGTTATCGTCATATGTGAAGGGCGGGAACCTGCCACACCTTCTCTTCACGGGCAGTGCCGGGGTAGGAAAAACCACTGCTGCGGTGACCCTTGCACATGAATTTTTTAAGGAGTCCTGGCAGATGAATTTCCGTGAACTCAATGCCTCAGATGAACGCGGGATCGATGTTGTACGCAACCAGATCAAGCAATTCGCCCGGACAACACCTCTCGGTGAGGCGAGATTTAAAATCCTGTTTCTTGACGAAGCCGATGCGCTGACCACTGATGCCCAGGCAGCCCTGCGCCGGACAATGGAGAGTTACGCCCAGACATGCCGGTTTATTCTTTCCTGTAATTATTCTTCCAAGATCATCGACCCTATCCAGAGCAGATGTGCAATATACCGGTTCAAACCCCTCGGACCGGATGCGGTAAAGGAGGAGGTATGCCGGATCGTCAGCTGTGAAGGGCTCAGGATAACGGAGGCTGCGATGGATGCCATTGTGTATATTGCACAGGGGGATATGCGCAAGGCGATCAACGCACTTCAGGGAGCCGCAATTATCTGTCCCACGATTGATGAGAAGAGGGTATACGCTATAACGTCAACCGCACGGCCGGATGAAATCGAAGAACTCCTGAGGCTCTCTCTTGAAGGAGACTTTGATGGTGCTGAATCACTCCTTGTAAAGCTTCTCCATGAAAGAGGGATCGCACCGAATGAACTGATCAACCAGTGTTACCGGGCTATCGTCAAGATGGATATGTTTAAGGGATTAAAAGTGGAATTGATCGATTATCTGGGCGAGACCGATTTCCGGCTCTCCGAGGGGGCGAACAGCGATATCCAGATGGAAGCGCTAATCGCCCGGTTCGTACTCTCTTCTCAGAAATGCAGGTGAGGTACCGCTATGGAGAAAAACCCTGACCTGCAAGATACCGATAAGACCGAGGATTGGAGCAGATTATTAAAAAGCAAGTATAAAAAAGAGCTTGCTGAGATATCCCGTGAATATCCCCATAAACGTTCCCTTACCATCGATTACCGGGATGTCGAACGGTATGGTAAAACAGGTATCGCGCTTGCCGATGAACTTCTGGAAAATCCCGGTAAAGTTCTCGAAGACGTTTGGGAAGCAGTCAAAAAAAGTCAGCTGATCAGGATCAAGGATGGAAAAGAGCCGAGAGGTATCAATATCAGGTTCACCAACCTTCCGAAAAAAGTAGGAATCCGCAATATAAGATCCGATGATATCAACTCATTTGTTTCGGTTGAAGGTATCCTGCGCAAAACTACCGAAGTAAGGCCACGAATTGTTGAAGCTGCTTTCCGATGCCCTGCCGGGCACTTCACCATAAAAAAACAGAAGTACGGGAAATTCATTGAGCCGGACGGGTGTGCAACCGATGGGTGTACCTTCAAGAAACTTGAACTGTTACCCAAGCGTTCGAGGTTTGTCGACTCGCAGAAGCTCCGAATACAGGAGTCCCCGGAGGGGCTCCGCGGTGGCGAACAACCCCAAACGCTTGATGTGGATATAACCGACGATCTCTCCGGGAGAGTGGCTCCCGGAGACCGTGTGATAATTAATGGGATACTCCGTTCAATGCAGAGGATCATAAAAGGTGAGAAGAGCACGGTCTTTGATATTTTTCTTGAGTGTAACTCCATAGAAATTGCTGAAAAAGAGTTCGAAGAAGTAGAGATCGATGAAAAAGACGAGGATGAGATCAAAAATCTCAGCAGCGATCCCCTGATCTACCGGAAGATCACTCATTCTATTGCACCTACTATATACGGCAGTGAGGATGTCAAAGAGGCAATTGCACTCCAGCTCTTCGGAGGCATAGCAAAGGAGATGCCGGATGGCACTCATCTCCGGGGCGATATCCACGTGCTGCTTATCGGCGACCCGGGGATTGCCAAAAGCCAGCTGCTCCGGTATGTGGTAAAGCTTTCACCCCGGGCGATCTATACCAGCGGGCAGTCTTCCACTTCAGCGGGGTTAACCGCAACCGCAGTGAAGGATGAATTTGGCGAAGGGCGATGGACACTCGAGGCAGGAGCACTCGTACTGGCTGACATGGGAGTGGCTGCAGTGGATGAAATGGACAAGATGCAAAAAGAGGACCGTTCCGCCCTGCATGAAGCGATGGAGCAACAATCCATCAGCGTCGCCAAAGCCGGCATAACCGCCACGCTTAAATCCCGCTGTGCTCTCCTCGGGGCTGCAAACCCAAAATACGGGAGATTCGATATGTATGGCGACATCTCAGACCAGATCAATATGCCCGCCTCCCTGCTGTCCCGGTTTGACCTGATCTTTATCATGACCGACCAGCCCGAACAGAAACGTGATCTTGCAATCGCAGAGCATATCCTCAAATCCCATGGCATTGGTGAACTGATCGCCCAGCACAAGAAGACCCCGATCCCGGGCGTTACTGATGAATATATCCAGCAGCAACTGAAGCCGGTTATGCCCGATATTGATCCTTCCTTCTTCCGCAAGTACGTGGCGTATTCAAAACGATCCTGCTTCCCCATCCTGTCCATTGAAGCCAAAGAGGCACTTGTCAGTTATTACCTCAAACTCAGGGGAATTGCCGAACCTAACAAGCCCGTTCCCGTAACCGCCCGCCAGCTCGAGGCGCTTGTCAGGCTTGCAGAAGCGAGTGCGCGAATACGTCTCTCGGACACCATCGAACAACATGATGCTGAACGGGTGATCCATATTGTCGACGCATGCCTCCGCCAGATCGCTTACGATGCGAGGACCGGTAGTTTTGATATTGATAAGATTGCTACCGGCATTTCCAAGGAAAAGAGGGATATCGTACGGGTAATAAAGGATGCAATTCGTGATATCGGGGGCGAAGGCAGGCGGGCTTCGAAAGATCAGGTCGTTGATGTTGTGGTGTCGAAAGGGTTCCCGCGGGACAAAGTTGAAGCAGGGATCGACATGCTCGTCCGATCCGGTGAGGCAATGGAACCAAAACTCGGTATCCTGCAATTGATTTAAGGAGAGGGATAATGACAGATAATCGGGTTCAGGTAGTCTTTGAGGCAGGGATAAAACTCGGGGCGCTTTACCACCAGTGGGTCGGCACCCCCATCTCCCGGAGATCTGCTTCAAGCGTCGAGAGCGCGATCGAACAGGCGGTGATTCTCCAGCCGTTCGTTGAAGAGATCACGGTCAGGCTTGACCGTAACCTGATGACAGAAAACAAATTCGGGTATAGCGAGTTATCCGGGCTCATGTTCGATGCAGAGATCGTGACCCGAGTCGGGTTTGCCTATTGCCGGGCACGCCTTGCTCCAAAGGACGGATACCCGCTCATGCAGATTACGGAGTGCCATGAAATCCCCCCGCTTTCCCGTCACTGACGATCATATCCATATCGATCCGCGAAACGGCCGGGGGATAGAGGCTGCAAAAGATTTTTTACGGGCCGGAGGGACCCATATCTTTCTTGTTTCAAAGCCGTCATGGTCGCTTTCGGTCTATCCCAGTTGCGGAGCAGATTATGCACCCGTTTTTGAAGAGACGATCTCTGTTGCAAGGATGATCGAAGAAATCGGCGTGGTCGTATTTCCGGTTCTCGGAGTTCATCCCGCGGAGATAAGCAGGCTTTCTGAACGCATGTCGTTACCCGAGGCTGCAGAGATTATGAAAGCCGGGATAGATTGTGCGGCACGATATGTTCAGGATGGAAATGCTGTCGCTATCAAGAGCGGAAGGCCCCACTACGAAGTGAGCCCGGAAATCCTGGCTGCATCCAACGGTGTGCTTGTGCATGCCCTGGAATGTGCAGCCGGGTGCAGGTGTGCACTGCAGGTCCATGCTGAAAGCGGCTCATGTTCAGATATTGTTGAGATGGCACGGCATGCCGGGGTTCCGGTAGAACGTGTCGTGAAACATTATGGTTCCCCGGACACTCCCTTGCATCCATCCCTCATTGCAAAACACGAAGCGATACCGCATCTGGCACGCGAGCACCGGGCTTTCACCATGGAAAGTGATTTTATGGATGAAAATACCCGCCCGGGAGCGGTTATCGGTCCGAAATCAGTACCCCGTTATACGAATAATCTGCTGAGACAAGGTCTCATTACTGAAGAGGACTGCTTCAGGATTCATGCTGAGACCGTCGGGAAGGTATATGGTGTGACAATCACGCTGTGAAACGAGTTCCAACTCACCTTTTTTATCCCAACCAGCCAATAGGTATCCAATGTTTCTGAAGGTTCATAGTTCTCCCGGTTCGGGTGATATCGTGGCTGTGTGCGATCGCGAACTGCTGAACACTACCATCAGCCATGAAGGGCTTTCTGTCCGGATCTCTGAAGCGTTTTATGGCAACTCTCCGGCCGGAGAAGACGAAGTGAGAACTGCTCTGAAAAAGGCCGGGAATATCAACCTAATGGGCAAACGTGCCGTAAGCATCGCGGTCGACATGGGGCTCATAACCCGATCAGGCTGCATAATGATAGGGGAGATCCCCCATGCTCAGGTCTACTCGCTATGAGCATACAGGATTCTTTCTGTCCAAAATGCGGGAAAACCACCGATCGCGAGGGGCTCTGCATCGAGTGCAGGATTGGCAATACCCCCTGGTTTGTCTGTGACCGCCGTATTAAGAGTATTCATTGCCCAAGCTGTGGTGCAATAAAGCAGGTAAATACATGGACGGATTCCGAACTCGGGCGTGCGGATCTGGCTCCTGAAGTGGCAAAGACCGCGGTTCATTTCCATCCTGATGTCAGGAAACCTTCAATGGTCGTGTCCATTAAGGACAATACGCTTAATCGCTCCACTGCATCCATTGCCCTGAAAGGCACGTTGCATAACAAACCCCTTGAAGGGACCTGTTCCGTGGAAATCGTCTGGCATAAGGAACAGTGCGACCGCTGCAACCGGATCAGCGGGAGTTATTATGAGGGGATCGTTCAGGTTCGCGCCGAAGGAAGACTACCCAGTACTTTTGAACTGCAGATGTCAGCGGGAATTGCACAACAGGTAGAAGATACCTTACAGGCGGGGGGAGAACGGCTCTCATTTATCTCTGACACAAACGAAACCCGGGAGGGTCTGGATATTACCGTAGGCTCTCAGCATATCGGGAATCTGATCTCGCAGGGAATAGTCTCACAGCTTGGCGGAAGGTTCACTACCCATCCAAAACTGGTCGGGGAGAAGAACGGGCGACAACTCTACCGCATCACCTACTCGGTCCGCCTCCCCCGTTTCCAGAAACAGGACGTGGTATTCAGCCGCGGGCGGTATCTTGAACTGACCCATATCGAATCCAGCCATATCAAGGCTCGGGATCTTTCCGGAGGCGTCCCGACATCAGTACGCGAGGAAGACATTGAACGTCTCGTCGGGAATCTGCGGGACGCCGTTTCGGCATTGGTGGCATTTGCTGACAGCCACATCATGGGGGTTCTCGATCCGGAAACCTGCCAGACAAAAGAGCTCAGGAAGGTTCCCTGGCTTGATGTGAAACCAGGGCAACACGTACTTGTCCTTTGGGATAACGATAACCTTATCGTGGTCGGATAACTGATGCGGGTAAGGGCAGTACCGAAAGAGGAGCTCAGGGATATCGCCGGCGAAGACTGGATTGACCACACACGGGGTTCGTATGCAGAAGGAAATATTGCGTGGGTCCCGGTCAGTGATGGGAAATCCTGCGACTGCGATCTCCCCCGGCGGATACAGTACCAGGGAAAAGGGTTTTTTATGCTGGGCGACATTGCGGTCATCCATGGTAAAAAACCTGTACCGGCTGAAGTTGAGGAGATAGTGAGTTTCCGGCATCCCCGGGGGGTGCTCTGGATCGAATCACTCAGGGAGGTGACAAGGACCCCAAAAACCGAAATTCTCTGGGGCGATGCCGGCGAGGTTCAACACCGGGAGAACGGATATACGTATATTTTCGATCCGACAAAAGTGATGTTTGCACAGGGCAACGGAACCGAGAAGATGAGAATTGCCCGTCTTGTTCACAACAGTAATACCGTTGAACGGGTGGCCGATATGTTTGCCGGTATAGGCTACTTTACCATTCCCATGGCAGGCGAAGGTGCTTCAGTTCATGCAGTGGAGATCAATCCTGTCGCTTTTGAGTACCTGGAACGGAATATCGAAAAAAACGATCTTTCCCGCCAGGTCAGTACCTCCTTAGGAGACTGCCGGAATCTCCTGACCGGCACGTATGACCGCATTGTCATGGGCCACTTTGATGCGTTATCCTTTCTTCCCTCAGTACTTCTGCATGTTCACGAGGGAAGTGTTATTCATCTTCATAGTCTCGGTACTGTTGAAGATAAAATAAGGGAGGTAACAGAAGGAGCAGGTTTTTCTGCAACTATCCATGTACATAACGTAAAGAAATACCGCCCGCATGTATGGCATGTAGTGCAGGATGTAACTCTCACATGACCCGGATACAGACCCTTACCGGAAAACAGATCGTTATTTGTGTCACCGGAAGCATTGCAGCCGTCGAAGCCGTGAAACTGATCCATGCTCTCCGCCGGCACGGTGCAGAGGTACAGCCGGTGATGAGCCATGCAGCATCCGGCATACTTCACCCGGATTCACTGACGTACGCCAGTGGACGGGGAACAATCACGCGGTTATCGGGGCAGGTCGAGCATATAACGTATTGCGGCGACGAAGGAAGTGCCGATCTTCTGCTGATCGCTCCGTGCACGGCAAACACAATCAGTAAAATGGCCTGTGGCATCGACGATACTCCCGTGACTACGTTCGCAACGACAGCGATTGGCAGCAGAAAGCCGGTCATTCTCGTTCCGGCAATGCATCACAGTATGTACCGGCATCCGGCGGTGATCGAGAACCTCGTAAAGCTGAAGAACTGGGGCGTAGAAATTGTTGATCCCCGGCTTGACGAAGGAAAAGCCAAGATTGCAGACAGTGAAGAGATAGTTCTGCATTGTGAGCGTGCCGTCATGGGAAAACCATTGTCCGGCAGAAAAGTGCTCATCACCAGCGGTGCATGCCAGGAACCGGTTGACGATATCCGTATCCTCACAACACGGTCAAGCGGGCAGATGGGCCGGGCGCTCGCACTTCAGGCATTCCGCCTCGGCGCTGATGTAGCGGTCGTTCACCGGGATATCTTCCCCTGCGTTAATAATGTTTTTGCAGAAACTGCTGATGATATGCGGCGTGCTGTACACCGTTGTTTTTCTGAGAACGGAGCGGACATTTATATCAGTGCCGCGGCGATTTCTGATTTTGCACCAGAAAAAGTGAAGGGAAAGATTCCGAGCGGCAGCCCGGTACACCTCGTACTTGAGCCTCTCCCGAAATTGCTTGCCGAAGTGATGGAGGAGTACCATCCTTTAACCATCGCATTCAAACTCGGGGATTTATCCGGAAAAATGGCAAAGACGATGATTGCACAGGGCGCAGCGATGGTGCTGACGAATGAACCGCAGACCATGGGGACTACCATGGGCGAATACCTCCTGGTCACCCGTGACGGGAAATATCCGGTGACCGGTTTAAAGGACGAGATCGCAGCCACAATCTGGAATCATGTTCTCCGACACGGGCCTTCACCAGAAGGAGCATCTCTCTCCCAGTATGATAAATGCCTCCGCCCTTGACGGGCTGCCCCCGCGGCGGGATTAGTGACGTCAAGAAGAGCCCTCTCCCTGCCTTGCCCCGGAGAGGCCCTGAATCGCGTAACCTCATAAACATTATGACTTGAGGGGGAGTATCATTTAAGAGTCGGTTCCTCAGTTGGATTCCGTCCCCTCCACTGAGGCAATCCCCAAGGATGATCCATTGGGCACCAGAATACCCTGCCGGGATTCTTTAATCTGTAAAAACGCCCCATCGTTGTATATCACGCTGAACAGATCCATGAATCCGAAAGCCGTTGTTGCGTTCTGTCCCGGACATATTTCCGGTTATTTCAGACGAGTGGAAGGAGATACCATCGCGTCAACGGGGAGTATAGGTGCCGGGGTTGTTATCAGTGAAGGTGTCACGGCAACGGTCGAACCCTCAGAGAAAACATCTGTTATCATTCAACAAAAGGGCCGGATGAGAACACCTCAAGCGATCAACACCGGTTCACCTCTCCTGGTGGATGTCATGGAGCGGCTTGACGTGACGGTATCCATCACTACCGAATGCCTCCTGCCAATTGGTGCCGGGTTCGGGCTCTCTGCTGCGGCATTGCTTGCAACCCTTACTGCAGTGAACCGGCTGAATAATCTGGGAATGGACCCGGAAGAGATATCTCAATGTGCCCATAGCGCCGAGGTTGAACACCGGACCGGTCTTGGTGATGTAGCGGCCTGTCAAGGAGGGGGAAGAGTCGTCAGATACGGACCGGGGATTCATGGGGTCATAGAACGAAGATTTGATATGCCCGGGCCATTGTATGCCGTGAGTTTCGGACCGATCCACACCCCGTCCGTGCTGGGCTCTCCTGAACGGATGGAACGCGTATCATCCGCATTTCCCAAAACAACACCGGCTAACGCGATGGATTTTTTTCACCTTTCGCGGGATTTTGCCGAACAGAGCGGGCTTATAACACCTAAAGTTCTTGAAGTTACCCGGCTATGCGATACTGCCGGCGTGCCTTCAGGCATGACGATGCTGGGGAATGGTGTTTTTGCCTATGGCCGGAAGGCACGCGATCTTCTTTTGCCCTTCGGTCCAGTATATAAATTTTGCGTGGCAGATGCCGGGGCCCGGATTATTGAGGGACTGATATGATACCTAAAGATCATCCCCGCTATCGTTCTCTTGTGACCCGTGAACACCTGGCAAAATGTGCACAAGCCGGCATTGTTTCATGGGAAGGACTTACGGCCCATGGACGCGGTGAAGCATTTGATTATATGATCGGTGAGAGGACAACCCAAAGTGCCCTCCTTGCCGAGAGGATAGCTGCCGCAATGCTCCTGTCGGCAGGTAATCCTTTGATCTCCGTGAATGGTAACACTGCAGCACTTGCAGCAGAAGAAATTTCTGAACTCCAGAAAAAGTGCGGAGCCCGCGTTGAGGTGAACCTTTTCCATCGGACCGAAAAACGGGTAAAAATGATAGAAAATCTTCTCCGGGACTCGGGGGTGGATGTATTTACTACTGGTGAAGCTGAGAGATTGCTTCCCCTTTCTCATGACCGTGCATGGTGTCGGAGAGAGGGTTTGTTCTCCGCTGATGTTGTGCTTGTACTGCTTGAGGACGGGGACCGGTGCGAGGCTCTCGTCAGAATGGGAAAGACGGTGATCGCTGTCGATCTGAACCCCCTCTCCCGTACAGCCCGGTCAGCAACCCTTACGATAGTGGATGAGCTCACCCGTGCAATTCCCGAGATTACCCGGGCATGTAGCGAAATCTCCGATACTGAACACACGCAGCTCCTGAGATCGGTCGACAATCATTATCTTTTGTCAGAAGCAATACGTGAGATGACGTTGAGGTTAGCGCATGCTCTGGATTGAGAGATACCGCCCGGAAAAACTTACCGACATTATCGGACAGGATACCGTAATCCAGCATCTCTCCTCCTTTGCAGCCACAGGATCTGTCCCTCACCTGATTCTGACCGGACCCCACGGGACCGGGAAAAGCGCGGCGATTGAATGTCTTGCTAAAGCACTTTACCAGGAAAACTGGGAGCTGAATACCTCTGTCTTCCAGACTGCCGATCTCTTCTCACTTGGGAAAGTATACCTCGAACAGGATGATAGGTATACTCATCTCTACCAGAAGAACCAATCTCTCATTACAAATTTTAAATATATTATCAAATGGTACGCTTCTCTCCGTCCGCTTGATGCTGAATTCAAGCTGATGGTTTTTGAAGATGCCCATGCACTCACTAAGGATGCCCAGCAGGCACTTCGAAGGATTATGGAACGTGCAAGCACAACATGCCGGTTTATTTTCTCTACGACAAACCAGAGTGCCATCATCCCCCCTATTGCTTCCCGTTGCCTGCCGCTCTTCTTTTCACCAATTGATCCGGACAGTATGCTTAATCATCTCCGCGTGATACGAGAACGGGAAATTTCTTGTCTTCATCCCTGTTCTGATGACGATCTGGACCTGATCTCACAGCTCGCACAGGGAGACATGCGCAGGGCCGTCCTGCTCCTGCAGGTTGCTCTTGAAGCGGGAAGATGCCAGGATCTTTCTTCCCTTGCCCGTTCTGAAACAACGAACGTGGTTGCTTCCGCTATTGATGCTCTCAAAGGAGGGGATGTCCGCAATGCGATCCGCCGCCTGGAATCTCTGATAATTGACTATGGCCTTTCCGGCGGTGAAGTATTTCTTGAGATTCGCACCGTTATGCAACGCGAGTACAATCATCCCCTGCTCGCAATCGCGCTCGCAGACGCCGAATATCGACTTCTTCACGGAAACAACGAATTTATCCAGATCGGAGCATTTGCGTCCGCTATACAGGAGGTCTTTACATGAGTGCCATCAAGCAGAAGAAAATCCAGGAACACTATGATACTATTGCTGACGTGTATGACCATCATTATGATCAACGCCGCGGAAAGTGCTATTATACCCATCTGAGCAGGTATATCCTTGACGTTCTGCCCCGGAATGGGAAACTCCTGGATATCGGGTGCGGAACCGGCCTTTTTGTAGAAAAATATATTGAGGATGGCCGGTGTGCTGTCGGGCTGGATATCAGCCAAAAAATGATCGAACGGGCACGAAACAGGTGCAGGGAATGCGATTATACGGTGGGGACGGGGGAAAAAATCCCGTTTTATGATAATACCTTTGATGCGATCTCCAGTCTGCTCGTATTCAGTTATATACGGGATCCGGAAGCGATGCTGAGTGAGGCTTACCGGGTACTAAAACCCGGTGGTGCGATTGCGATCTGCACTCTGGGGAAGAAATTACTTACCCGGGGAATCCCGGCGATCTACCAGATCAGCGAAAAGATGAACGTACAACACGTTGTTATGAAAAATTTCGGGGAACGCTATTATAACAGGAAGGAGATGCATGACCTCTTTTCTCAGGCCGGATTTTCAGAGATCCAGGTAAAATGGTGCTCCTTTGCCCATATCGATATGCTTGATCCTCTCTTCTATCTTGCACAAAAGATTGAGCCTTTTGTTGAGAAATGCGTCCCGCAGCTTGCCTATAATATCTGTGTAAGCGGAAAAAAACCCCGGAACTAAGTTATGGGTTTTTTTTCTTTTCCATCAGATTCTTTAAAACACGCTGTTTCTTCTGGATCGCAGCATCGGAAGCGCGCACGACTCCCGTTTTCATCTCCTCAAAGTCTCGCATATCGGTATCGACAACCTTTTTCACGGGGGTATAAGCCGATTCCCTGAATCGCGGCGTGAAATCACATTCCTTTCCATCGACCAAAAGCACTGATTCCGGTTTCCCTTTTTCAACGTATCCGATCTCATGTATGTTCACACCAGCCGATTTCACTACCCGGCAGATATCGTCTGAAACATCGGGCGGAGCGACAATGAGCAGGGCATCGAGGGAAACACCGAGGTAATCGATCTGGAGATTTTCCAGCATATGGAAAACATGGGGTTCCACTAGACTTCCTATTGCCTGCTCATCGATAACGATACGACATCCGGCCGTCTCTGCCATCTCAAATACATCACCCCTCAACCCGCCATTTGTTACGTCGGTCATCGCATGGATTTTGTGAAAGACTTCGCTCTTCATCAGCGTTTCACAGGCTTCGAGGAAATTAAGATTTATTGTCTGTTCCACTACTTCCGGAAATCCTGAGTATATCGCCGCGGTAGCAATGGTTCCACCTCCCGCACCTTCAGTCATAAGTAGGACATCGTGAGGCTGTGTCGATCTCCGGGCGGTGAGATGTTCTGCCACACCAACAGCACCCACACAGCCGGTGAGACGGCTTCCCAGCACCATATCTCCACCGATACGAAGGGTTGAACCGGTAACAAGAGGCACATTCATCGCTTCGCCAACGGTGGTAATTCCGGCAGTATAATCAAAGATCTTTGCTACATCTCCATCATCAGCTATATGAATATCCGAGAAGAGCATGATCGGTTTTGCTCCCATGACATAGACGTCCCGTAGTGTCGCGCGCGTCACGTGGAATCCTGCGAGGAATGGGTAATCGGAAAGGCGGGAATGCATACCGTCAACCGTACAGATAATATACTGACCTCCGGCGCATACCGCACCGGCATCATCCATCTCATCCACACCGACAGAGGCTGAAGTTTTTCCGATGATGCGGGCAATCTGACGGTGAGCAAAAAAATCCCCCTTCCCCCGCGATCCTACCCCGAACTCCCCCATTTTCACTTTGGAAGGAACGAATTCGAAAAAGTCACCTTTCAGGCCCCGGGTATTTTTCACTTCTTCGATCACCGCCCGGGAAAAAGCGGTTGCGTAGGAGGGTTTTACATCTTTTATTTCAAGAATAGCATCAGCCAGATCGCGTTGTAAGGCCTCATCGTCTGTTCCATCCGCAATTCTCCTGCGAACAAAGTCCTCAACATCCATAGGTTTTGGTACGTGCGAGAGACATAAAAAAGAGCGGTACTTGAGGATATTTTCTTTATTGACGCGTATCTGGTTCTTATCTGAGCAGAACCCCCAGTACATTGGAGAAATTCCTGATGGCGTCATCGATCTTCCCCAACTTTAAAAGCGACAGTCCTTTTACCAGACCGGATCGAACATCCTTGACATCGATATAATATGCCTTGTCAAAAGCCCGTGCAGATTCTTCAAGCCTGCCAAGCATGAAACATGAATTGCTCATGACAACCCAGGCATCAGCTATCGTCGGATTTATCTCGAGAGCGTGTTCGAGACAACGGACTGCATCTTCATGTTTCCCGAGCATGCTGAGGGAGAGTCCTTTTAGATAGAGAGCTTTTGCATTCCCGTTATCGATTGCCAGCGCACGATCGAGAGTGTCAATCGCTTCTGAATATCTTTTTAAATTAATGAGAGCTATCCCTTTTTTAATCAGCGCGGAAAAATAAAAAGGATAAATTTTAAGTGCTCTGTCATAGCAAATGATCTCTTCTTCATACCATTTCAACTTCCCGAAAGCGTATCCCCGGTTCACCCATGCCGACAGATAGCGAGGTCTGAGATCCAATGCACGGTCGCAACATTGGATCTCTGCCTCAAACCTCCCCAGCATTCCCAGTGCAACCCCCTTGTTGTTCCATGCTGTCGCACTCTCAGGATCGATTTGGAGCGCTCTTTCAGAACATTCCAGTTTTTCCTGAAGGCGGCCAAGCATCCCGAACGCAAATCCCTTGAAATTCCACGCATCGACACAATAGGGATTGAGCAGGATTGCTCTATCGCAGCACTCTATTTCCTCTTCATAGCGCCCTAATTTACCGAGAGCAAAACCTTTCCCGGCCCATGCAGGCGCAAGATTCGGATCAAGGGAAAGTGCATCGGAAAATGCTACGAGAGCTTCCTCATGGTTCCCCTCCCTGCCAAGAATATGTCCTTTAAGATTGAGTTCCCAGGCATACTTGTGGGACGGCAAATTTTCCACTGTTTCCGGTGATTCAGACATTGGATGAGGTCCGTTGAGCAGAATTAATTGATTGTCAAAAAGCTTAGTGCAAGTGATATTTATGTGAATGGATTATAATACTCATAGCCATATTTATTCGTGTTAAAAAAGTTTAATCCCAAAGGGATCACTCCCATTAACACGAAGAAGTAGGAATTACCTGATGAATCAATCCAGTCAGATTATCACAAGTACCACTTGATGGAGAATCAGTGAACGCCTGCTATCGAACGGATAATGCGGTCTCTGGTTCATTCGGGGTTATCCTTATGGTGGCAGTCACTCTTCTTCTCGCTCTCCTCGTTCTTCTTTTAATCAATATTCAACCATTTGGCTGGAACATGGAAAAGGGGATCCCGGAAATTTTTACCATCACAGTAATTGAGAGTACCGATGAGATAACCGGACATCTGAATTACGACAGTCGTGTAATCCTTCTCAATACCGGTGAGAGAACCTATCAGAATAATAATCTTACAGCAAAATTTTTTAAAAACGGACAGATGGTACCCGGCTCCATCATCACCATGGACGGACATGATTTCATCAGCACATCCCATTATGGCGTCCAGTGGATGGGAGGGTCAGGATGCTCCGGGGCGACCTGGAGTCCCGGAGAGCGGATCTGCATCGATTTCACGGACGGGACATTTCATCCCGGCGATACAGTACGGGTGGATATTACCGATAAAAACAGTGATATAATCATTTCACGACATGAGTTTAATTATAAATAAATCCCATCACACACCCATAGAAAATAATAGCGGTCTGTTCTAATACTCATTTTCATATCGTCAGGTATGAGAGAGAACGTACCATTTGTCGGATAATCCTCTCGGTGCTCCGGCATCTGATTCCTTCGCCACCACCCTCTTTGGCGATTCCTTGATATAATAAGCCTCATAAGGAAAGGAGGAAACGACAAAGAATTCCAGCAGAGAATATAGCAAATCTAACGCCGCAGGGATGGGTTAAGGGAGAGATTGGCAGAGTCCCTGGTTTTCAATGAATCTCAGACCATACCTAAAATAAAAAAATGAACTTTTCAACGTGAATACGAAAAAATATAGTAATAATTTTGTCGCAGATTCTTGCATCAACCTTCTCTCACACGGCAGTACACTCTACAGTGTATCCAGCCGTTTGAACACCCCTTTTTTTACTTTGAGGATTTTGCATTCAGGGCAGCACCACGTGTCTGGAAGATCTTCAAAAGGGGTGCCGGGAGGGATCCCCGATTTGGGATCTCCTTTTTCAGGATCGTAAATATAGTGGCATTCAAGACAGACCCATCGTTCACCTTTACTTCCCTTTATCATGTTATTCATCATCTCCTTGAGTTTCTTAGGAAAAGAATGTCTCTCTTTCCTTAAAATATTTTGAATTTTCCGATCAGTGCATCGTGATTTTACTATACTACCGGTTTTCAGGGAGCTGGTTTTAATTTTCTTGCTAACAGGCGTGCAACCCTGAGTGGTTCCGGAATCCTGCCTTCTATGGTGAAATCATTACAGAGACGGGTCCCGTCACCGGGATCAATCCCCCAGCACCTGATAAAGATCGTCTGTTGTGTATGAAGTTCCACCCGGATGCGTTCTCCCAGGTTTCGGTACGCAGAGATCCGCTCGGTATCGCCGGGAAAATGGTGACAGATCTCCGGAAGGAGTCCTTCAGAGTCTTCATAGGTAACACAGATCACCGGCTTTCCGGTCTCCTGCGCAATCTTTGCGGGGTTAATAATATTAAACCACGCAATTATACACCCCGAGAGCATGATTGCATTTATATCGTTTCGTTCAAGTTCATTCATCATACGGAGAACAGCTGCAGTGGCATCTGTTCCTCCGACGGTAACCGTTGAAAATGTAAAACCGTCAATTCGTAGATCTTTTCGCATCACCACCCCCGCAAGTCGTGAAATGCTTCGTCCGGTATAACTTTCGGCAATACCCAGCGCCCGAAGCCCTTTTTTCGGGATGTGCATAGAAGCACTTATGTTACCCGATTAAAAATACTATGTTAATGAAATTTGAAAAAGATGAGGTTTGTATCTTAATTCCTACGCTGAATGAAGATCTGACCATTGGGAAGATCGTTCGCGAGTTCAGGGAGTTGGGATATAACAATATTCTCGTCATCGATGGAAAAAGTACTGATAACACGGTTAAAGCCGCCAGAGAGGCTGGCGCAAATGTTCGTTCACAATCGGGTAAAGGCAAAGGAAATGCCATCATCGAGGCGTTTGGAGTCCTCGAACAACCCTACGTCCTTATGCTCGACGGGGATGGCACCTATTCCCCGAGAGATGCAGAAAAAATGCTTATGCCCCTGTTTTCAGGCTTCGATCAGGTCATCGGCGACCGTCTCGTCAACGCAGAGGAAGGCGCCTTCTCGCGCCTCAACCTTTTCGGAAACCAGGTGCTGAATCTTCTTTTCAAGATTGCCCACAGCCGTGATCTCCACGATATTCTTTCCGGTTACCGGGCATTTAACCAGCTTGCTGTCAAACAGATGAATTTAAAGGAGAAAGGATTCGAGATCGAAACTGAAATATCGGTTGAAGCAGTCCGGAACGGGCAACGCATTATGGTTGTACCGATTAGATACTCCCGCCGCCCGGGGACTGCAACGAAACTCTCCCCGTTTCATGATGGAATCAGGATCGTTAGCACAATTTATCGGCTGGCACGGATGAACAACCCCCTGTTTTATTTTGGGATGATGGGGATCTTCACATCGTTTCTCGGTATTCTTACCGGAATTTATGTCACGTTTGAATGGTTTAAGGGGATAAACCACATTCCTCTTACGATACTAACCATGCTTCTGATTGTTGTTGGCGTTGAAATTTTTATGTTCGGGATGATCAGCGACATGCTGCTGGTGTTCCACCGGGAGATCATCCGGGAAGTTCAACTGTTACAACCCCAGAAACCTCAGAAATAATATTTTCACCGATAGAGTACTTTTCCAACTCTCATTTTCAAGTGCCGAAGTGCTGGAGAAGATCACATTTGGATAAAGACTTCGTTGTTAACCATGAAAGTCGTACTATTCAGAACTAATGAGAATATCTCTCCCTGTACACATTGAACGCTACTGCCTCCGACAGGGCGCCCCCCGGCCGAACAGTAACAGAAAAAAATCTCAAAAAAACCGCCCTGACCCGCCGTGCCCCCGGAGAGGCCCTGAAGCAGGTGACTTCGCAGATAATATCATGAGAGCTACTGCAAAATCGCACGTGTTGTGGCGAGCCCGGCAAGGCGACTGCCACGGCCCTTCTCTTATCTTCAACCGGTGTAAAACGGACACAAAAAATGAACTTTAAATGGTAAATGGGAAAATGGGTTAAATCAGGTTTCATCATATATTCATACGAGTCCAGTGGTCCAACAGAAGAACCCTAAGGAATTTTTTATTCCGGTCCCCACTCTATTTTGACGAATCACGCATCCGTGACCGATATCATTGATGTAAACTAACATAGTTCTCTCATTGAAGCCCGGGAAGATTTTTTTAGCGGGGCACATTTTCGCCTGGTCACCGAAAATATGAAATTATTCTATTCCTGTCTCAAGTTAATTTATAGAATGACTAATACTCCGGTGAAAATTTTTCGAGGATCGGGGGCATCTTACTCAATAAAATATTCGGGAAGATACCCGTCCGGTTTTAAGACGATAAACTCCGCTTCGCATGGAGTATCCGGCAGGAATGTTCGGCAAGGGAAGTGTACACATACGCCTCATCAAGGGTCTTTCCTGCAGCAAAAGTACCATGCCCTCGGACAATCACCAGCTTTGACGAAGAAAGGACACGGGATACATTCTCGGCGATCTCCTGAGAACCGGGTGCACCCTGAACTACCGGAATTGTCGGGCAGAACATCTTTCCTTCACTATCTTCAGGTACAATTTCATCCAGAACAAGAGAGGCAGCAATTGCATAAGGAGGGTGAGCATGTATAACTGCTTCATAGCTTGTATTCCTGTATACCTCGAGATGCACCCGATATTCACTCGACGCTTCAGCAGGTGCGTCTCCTCCAAGGGTGACAAAGACAGGGTCACTGGCAACGTCAAGAAAGGTACCGCTACGCTTTATGAAAAAACCCTTTTTTCCACTTCTGATGCTGATATTCCCAAAATTTCCCCCGACAAGGTGCTCTGCAAAGAGCCGCTTTCCTATCCTTTCAAACTCAAGAGAATACATTCAGGACACCTCTTTTTCCCGCAGAATTCTTTTCCATATTCGACAATATGTGCATGAGTCTGACGGTAAGAGAAATTATCTCCGGAAAGGACTTCTTCAAATATACTCTTTAAAGCTCCGCGTCTTTCCTTTACTCCCATGCACCGTGCCATCCTTTCTGTATAGGCATCAATAACAAAACTTGTCCGGGACAGAGCGTAGCAGAGGATACTGTCAGCCGTTTCTTCACCAACTCCTGATACCTCCAATAACCCTCCCCTGAGCTGGCCGGTAGGAATACCAACCATACCGCTCGTACCTCCATACCTTTCCATCACATGGGTAGCAAGGGATTTCAGACGTTGCGCCTTGACCCGGTAAAATCCTGTACACCGGATTGCATCCTCAATCTCCTTCATATCTGCAGTGTAAATGCTTTCAAGTGAGCAAAGTCCTTTATGTCTGAGATGCAGCAGAGCACGCTCAACATTCTCCCACCGGGTCTGCTGCGTAAGGATTGCCCCCACCATCACTTCGTCGGTATATCCCGGCCACCAGGGTATCTCTCCGAAATAGTCAGTGAGCACACTGATGATGCGGTTAATCCTAACGGAACTGGATTCCGACATCTTTCATCTTGTTATACCGCGCGATATTGAGGAGCAGGGGCGTCAGGGATTCGACCAGGTTTGAGGCCGCCAGCGGCCCTGCGTCAAATGCCTGAAGTTTTGAGACGCGGTTCACGATTGCCATTACCTGCTGTTTTGCTTCACGATCATCGCCGCAGACCGGCACAGAGTAACTGAGCTCTTCGTCAAGCAGTTTCCAGCGGTTTGCTGCAACCGTATTAAATGCGGTGCAGATCCTTGCAGTCGGAGGAAGAAGCCGTTTTATGAGGAGCGCGGCAGAACCTTCAGCGGGAGGGGTGCTGGTGAAGAAATCCCGTTTTTCCATCGGGTTAACCGGGCTTATTACTATCTTTCCTTCAAACCCTCCAAGAGTTTCTAATGTTCCAAGGAGGTGCTTGTAGGGAATTGCAAGGATAACGATATCTGACTCATCTACCGCATTCTGGTTGGAAACTCCTTTGAGAGAACACTTCTGTCCACGTTTTCTCAGGGTTTCAATATTTGTAGTACAGGTCGCTTCAGCTTTATCGCTCTCCCGCGAACCAACAATCACATCAAATACAGGGGAGAGGCGCATAGCCATCCCTTCACCGATGTCACCGGTCCCCCCCACAATACCAATCTTCACTTAACCCACCAGCGGCCTTAAGATTTTTTCAAGCGTTGCAGCGTCCGTAACCCCCTCAAGGGACTGCACGATCTTCCCATCCTTTTCAATAACGAGAGTGGGAACCACACGGATACCATATTTTTCCGCCTCCGCCATTTGCTGGTCGACATCAACCTTTCTTATCTCAATTGCGTCACCCATCTTTTTTCCGAGTTCTTCTAAAATGGGTGTCTGCATTCTGCAGGGACCACACCAGGTCGCAAAAAAATCAAATAAAACCGGTTTGCTCATTGAACATACCCGGAAGAATAGTCGATTAAAAAAAAGATAAAGGTATGGTATCTTATTTGGAGAGGATTTGCATAATGATTTTTCCGTATGCCGGACGGGTGACGATCACACCGACGAGTACACCAAGGATGGTGATGATCGCAAATCCCTTAAGCGTGGAGAGATCCATCAATGCAAGTGGCACCATTGCAATAACAACCGTTGCAGCAGCGACAACGATAATACTCAGCGCCCGGGCAAGTCTCTTTAGATAAAGATTGGGCGAGGGAACTTTTCCTTCATGCAATATTTCGTCTGTTATGACGACAAGTTGATCGATGCCGGTACCAAGGACAGCAATAAGACCCGCAATGGTGGGCAGATCCATCTGGAACCTGATAAGACTGATGAACCCCAGAAGGATGATAATTTCAGAAGCATTGATTAAGACCATTGGGAGCACGATGGACGGTTCCCGGTACCGGTAATAGATAACAAATCCGACGGTAATAAGCGCAAAAATCCCGGCGAGAAGCGCCATCTGTTTGTAGCGTTCTCCAAGAGGCGCCGAAACACCTCCTGAACCTGCGATCGTAACTTCGACCGGCAATGCACCGGCCCTGAGGTGGATTTCAAGGTTCGTTGCCTGCTGGGTCCCGTACTTTCCTGCTCCGGTCGAGGCAAAGAGCTGCCGGATATTCTCATTCTGAATCTTTCCTGCAAGGTCGCTGGAAAGAGGGGCCGAGTACACGGTCTCGTTATCGAGGAGCATAATCAGGTTATGTTTGGTGGGGTCTGTTGTGGCACCATATTGGATCGCCGCAGCGCGGAACGCCGCAGCTCCGCTCTCGCTTAGGGAAAATCCAACTCCCCAGTTGTCACTGCCCGGGGGTTCCTGGCTGGGAACCTGAACAGTGGTGATTGCGTCACCGGAGAGCACATGCTCGGTCTGGTTTCCGGTCGACTGGATACGGATTTCGAACTTACCCTGTTTCCCGACAATTTCCTGGGCCTGGTTCATATCCACGCCGGCAAGCTCCACACGGATATACCGGGCGATGTTATTCAGACCGGTAAGCGTGTTGACTTTTGCATCCTTGGTGCCCAGCGAGTTGATCTTATTTTCAAGGATACGTTTTATACTATCTGCCGTAGTTTTTGATACACCCTGCTGATAACTGGTAAGTTGTCCGCCCTCAGCAACAAATCGGGGTTCCAGATCTGCCTGTGAATAGTATTTCTGTATTTCAAGATGGTTCGCGTCTACCTGAAGTATTTCTGAGTCAAGGTTAGTCGATAGGTTGGTTATGAATTCCGAGAGCGGGCGGTCCGTGGTGTATCCTACCACTTCTGCCTGGATGTCGAGCTGGAGCCACGCACCCTGCTGGAGATCGAGGCCGTACTGGAGATTGGATGCCAGATTGCCCTGCCCGTCAATATGAGGATATATTGCGATAACGGAGAGGACGATGAGTATGAGGAGAGTCGCAACTCTCCAGTCGGTGATCAGTGCCTTCAACTCTTTGGTGTTCATTTGCCACCTCCCTTCAGGACGTACCATTTGAGGATACCGACGTTCGTGAGCCAGGTATTCATCACATCAAAGATAAGCCCGATCAGGAGCACAGCCGATATCTCCGTAAGTATCTGGACTGACCCGAACCAGGACACAACAAACATTGCTGCGGCAGCCGCGAGGGTTGTTGAAGTCATGATGATGCCGGTATGGAAAGCTCCGGTGAGCTTGTCATTGAGCTTGCCCTGTCGCTTGAGGACCCGGTTCGTGAGTAAAATATCGCTGTCCACCGAATAACCAATCAGCATGAGGAGGGCAGCGACCGTACCGAGCGAGAGGGGAATACCCACGATATTCATCGTGGCTGCGGTCATGGCCATGTCTGCAAATGCTGAAAGCACGACCGCTACTGCCGGCACGAATGTCCTGAAAGAGATAAAAATCACGATCGCCATGCCGATGAAGGAGAATATCATCGCAAGCACAGCCTGCGATTGCAGGGTCTTTCCAAAGGTCTCACCGATCTGGTTGATGCTTGCATCGGGGTATTTCTGATAAATAAGCGTTGTCAGGTCCTTATACTTTACATCGTCCATGGATCCGAATTTCAAAAATTTCCCGCTATTCACTCCTTCACTGACGTCGATCAACGGATAGCCGGCGAACGTTGACTGTATCTGCTCCCGGGAGTCAGCAGAAAAGATGGTGACTGCGGTGCCCCCGGAGAAATCAATGCCCGGTGTAACCGGCATACCAGTTGATAAGGTGGTGAAGGCAAGCAACACGAGTGAAATTGCAAGAAGCACGAGCGGGATTATCACCAACTGTTTTGGCGAATATTTCTCGATATTATAGTTGACCAATCCCATAGCGTAATCATCTGTTCATGAACGATTAAATAGTTACCAGAACAGGCTTCCTGTCAGCAGGCAATTTATGTGTTCCTGCAAAGATTGTCGTAAAACTGCACAGAAATAATTTCCCGTGCCCTGATAAAGAATCGATTTATAAGGTAAGATTAGTAATCAGACAAAATAAAAAAATTTAAATAGAGAGACCGGTGACAGTAAATCTATGAGATCTCCATCAGAGATCAAACGAGTCGTTGAAGGACGTTTGCAGTCATACCTTTCCCGGGACAGGACCGGAATCCGGCGCGAAGTGCTTAAACTTTTTGTTAAGATCAAATCACTTACCATTGCCGAGCTTGTTGCCGAACTTCACACTCAGTTTGCCGTTACATTCCATGCGATCGCTTCGATGGTCGGCATAATCGCCTCACGGATCGGAATCCTCCGTGCACTGCGAAATGCTGATGGATCGAATACGTACGAACTCAAAGAAAAATATTTTGATATCGTTGTAAGGATTGTCGGTGTCAATTGAAACTCCGCTGATCCACAACGGTTTTTACTTCCCATTCCTATTATTATAGCATCATGCGTACCAACGAGAGCGCCTCCTTGAGCGAGATCGCTATTGTTCCCGAAGTAATCGAGTATATGAATAAGAGGGACTGTGATTTTCGTATATGCACCTCATGCGGCGGACCGATATTACTGCCTATTCGTGTTAAACCCCCGAAAAAAACCGACCTCCTTCTCAGGGCGGGGAACCACATGATCTATGTTTCAGTTCACCAGGCACGATTCCTCCACAATATCCGCATGGATATGATCCCTTTTTTTGATGAGGAAGACAGTACGGGACACGAATACGGATGAGTTTTAAAGAGATTCCCCATACTGCAGATGTCAAAATTCATGCATCCGCCCCGACACTTGAAGCCCTTTTTTCAGAAACCTTCAAAGCCCTGATGCAGGTGATGTATGGAACAGAGCGTGCCGGGAGTACTATCAGGGAGATCAGGATTGAATCGACTGACCATGAATCGCTTCTGACAGACTTCCTCTCTGAGGCGCTCTTTGTATCTGAAGTGGAAGGTCTCGTTTTTTCAAATGCCCGGATCTGGATTAATGGTTTTTCCCTTAGAGCAGAACTCAGGGGGGAATCATTTGATCCGCTCCGTCATTCCGCCGGTACAGAAGTGAAGGGGATCTCCTATTCGGGACTTGAAATCATGCACGATGCGAACGGATATAAGCTCGACATCATATTTGATGTCTGAGCATGGGCAGATATAAGGTGAATACATGATTGAGGGTGTAAACCGTGTTGGGATACACGAATGGGAAGTACCGGTCGGATACGTTCCGGGCATGAGGGTTGCAGGGAGGTTCTTTCTTTCGGAATCTCTGGCAAAAACCCTCGAACCGGGTGCCGTCCAGCAGCTGGCCAACGTATCAACCCTGCCGGGAATTCAGAAATACGCACTTGCTATGCCGGATATTCACTGGGGCTACGGATTTCCTATCGGCGGTGTTGCAGCATTTTCGATCGACGAGGGTGTTATCTCCCCGGGCGGGGTAGGCTTCGATATCAATTGCGGGGTACGTTTGCTCTCAACGCCCCTGCTTCATAAGGATGTCACCGGCCGCCGGGATCTCATCGACGAACTCTTCTCAACTGTACCCACCGGTGTTGGCGCGAAAAGTTGCCTGAAGGTCTCTCCCCGGTCACTCGAGGGAATGCTGGTAAAAGGTGCCCGATGGGCAGTCGGCGCGGGCTATGGTGTCGAACGCGATCTGACGAGGTGTGAGGAGGGCGGGTTCATGAAAGCCGCAGACAGCCGGTTTGTCTCTTCAAAGGCAAAACAACGGGGAATACCCCAGGGCGGGACGCTGGGATCCGGCAATCATTTTCTTGAAATCCAGGTGGTCCGGGAAATTTTTGATCCGGAAGCAGCCAGGGAGTTTGGCCTTACCTTAGGCCAGGTCTGTTGCATGATCCACTGTGGTTCACGGGGGCTCGGCCACCAGGTATGCACCGATCACTTAAAAATTCTCGAAGGCGCCACAAAAAAATATCATATTACGATCCCCGACCGCCAACTGGCCTGCGCCCCGATAACCTCTCCGGAAGGAACTGCATATTTTGGAGCTATGGCGGCATCGGCAAACTACGCTTGGGCAAACCGGCAGATGATCACCCATACTGCACGTCAGGTGCTCTCGAAGATGTTCGGTGTCGAATATGATGAGATGCCACTTATCTATGATGTCGCGCACAATGTGGCAAAGATGGAGGAACACGTCCTCGACGGGAAGAACATTGATGTCTGTGTCCACCGGAAAGGTGCCACCCGCGCATTCGGACCAGGATCACGGGATCTCCCTCCCGACCTGACTTCGATCGGACAGCCGGTGATCATTCCCGGCAGTATGGGAACATCATCCTATGTTTTATGCGGAACACAGCTGGCCATGGACAGGACATTCGGGAGTACCTGTCATGGAGCTGGGCGAATCATGAGCCGCACCCAGGCAAAGAAGAGTCTTAATGGCCGGGAGATCGTCGCGAATCTCTTGAAAGAAGGCATTATAGTCAGGGCGCACAGCGAAAATGCTATCGCTGATGAAGCTCCGGGCGTCTACAAGCCCAGCGATGAAGTCGTCAATGTAGTCCATGAAGTGGGCATATCCCGCCTCGTAGCACGCCTCTCGCCTCTTGGGGTGATCAAAGGATGAGCTGTCGCGCAGCATTTGTCTGGCAGACAAAACAACATTTCAACCGGTATATTGAGGAATGCGGGATTACCTGTGAACTTATCACGCCGCACATGCTCGCAGCACCATTTTACCGGGGCACCTTTAACTGCCTTATCATTCCCACAGGATTTGCAAATCCTGCCTATTCGAACCTTCTCCCGGCCCTCCGCGCTGCCTCTTCACGGATCAAAAAATTTATTGAGAATGGTGGAAATCTCCTTGTCTTCGGTGCGGCTTCCGATAAACCGGATGCCTATGACTGGCTTCCTTTCCCGGTCACCTACCGGCATGACTGCCACCCGCGCAGGATTGAGTGCACACCGGATCATTGCGGAACTATCATTGACGATTATGATTCCTCGTCAATCGAATGCGATGGTAATTTTCCCTCTCACGAAGGAGAATGCCGGGGGATCGCCGAATCATGCGATGTCATTATCGAAAAGAACATCGGTAATGGGAGAATTATCGTGACCAGTGTCCATGAATTTCCATCGCGGAGATTTTTAAAGGATTTCTGCAGCTCGGGAAAAGAGACGCTCTTTTAAACAAAAATGTGGAGAGAATCCTCCGGGACATACTTAAGGGAGAAGTAATCAGGTCGCGTTCCTTTTAAAATACCGGAACTGTACCATGCCCATTCAGTCTGTTCGGTATATAGGTACATTTTGAATGACCGATACAGATTTTAAATATATAAAATCTTTGAAGGTATGTCATTCATTGAAAATTTATATCCCGCTCGTAATTTCCTTTCGATCCCCCCGCTTTTTTGTTGGTGTGCCTCCCACTCTGAAAATTCTGCGAGGGCTTGAAGGTTTATTATATTTTTACATCACTAGCATGTAGTAATGGATCTGGCCGGCCTCAAAAAACACCAGTCTTTCATTCTCGTAGCTGTCCTCATTTTTATGGGGATCGCCCTCGTTCTCAGGATGATTCCCGCATTTTTCATCAAAGATCCGGGATTTTTGTATATTTTTGACACGGATTCATGGTATACCCTGAGACAGATTGAGGCAATGGTCAGGAATTTCCCCCAGTACAACTGGTTTGATCCGATGACTGCCTATCCTACGGGAAAGATAATCGATTGGGGACCACTCTATCCATTCATTGCCGCCACATTATGCCTGATCACCGGAGCAACCACCCGCAGCGCAATTATTTTTACCGCAGGCTGGGTCGCCCCGCTCATGGCCATGATGATGGTCCCGGTGATGTTCCAGCTGGGAAAAGTCATAGGGAACTGGAAGACGGGAATTATCGCGGCCGGATTAATTTCTGTTGTTTCTGTACAGTATTTTTCCTTTTCATCGTATGGATGGGTCGATCATCATATCGGCGAAGTTCTTTTTAGTACACTCTTTTTCCTTGGCTATGTCGCTACGATATCGTATGTGAAATCCCACCCGGCGAATCTGAACGAAGGTAAAAGTTTTTTACTCCCGGTGGGTCTCTCAGCCATAACCGGCATACTATTTTTCCTCGCCATCCTTACGTCAACCACCGTCATTCTTACTCTGGCAGTTATTGCGATCTATACCACTGTCCAGACTGTTCTTGACTATTTCCGGAATCACGATTCGAGCTATCTGCCCGTAGTAAACGGAGCTTTATTGGCCGTAACAATAATTCTCCTCTTCATCTTTGGATTCAAATCTGAGGGTTTGTCGATAACCCGGTATTCAATCGGCATACTCTATGTACTCCTCGCCCTTATCGCCGAAACACTCGTACTGTTTATTCTTTCATCCTGCCTGCCGGGAAAAAAAATCATCTACCTGATTAGTCTTATTGTACTTTCCGTTGGGGGCATTGCCTTTGTGCAAATATATCCGCCTCTCCACACGTTAAGCCAGCAGGCAATGTCACTTTTTTTCGGATCCCCGGAATATTCGGTAAGCGTCATTGAAACGCTTCCCTGGACAATATCAGGAGCATGGGCAAATTTTAATTTTTCACTTATCCTTATGGCCGGGGGGCTGCTGATCCTCGGTTATTATGTCGTGAAAAAAAGGGAGAGCCAGCATATCTTCCTCTTAGTCTGGTCAATAATGATGCTGCTGGTGACCATCCGGTTCCAGAGATTCGCATATTACTTCACCGTCAATGTTGTTCTTCTGGCAGCCATTTGTATCGCTGAACCTCTTACCTGGAGAGAAAATCTGATTGCCCGGTATTGGTCAACAGCATCTTTATGGTTTTCCCGGTCCCGGGTATCGCCCTCCGAAACGGAAAGTACAACATCGAAGAAAGATGCTGCAGCTTCAAAACCGGATAAAAAGAAAATGACAAAACATCCGGTCAAAAAAACTTCCTTGAAGTATAAAGCCCTTAAGGATTTTGCGATACTTGCAGTCGTGCTTCTCACAATCGGTCTTGTTGTAGTTTCCGTCGCTCAGGAGATCCAGTATGGTCTTGCTACCCCGCGGAATGAAATCTCCCGCGACTGGATTGAATCGCTGGAATGGATGCAGTCAGGCACCCCTCAGACCGGTGTTGATTACTACAAATCATACGATGCATCGCAGTTCACATATCCCTCCGGTTCATACGGGATCATGGCTCTCTGGGATGCCGGCCACTGGATTACGTTTTTCGCACACAGAATCCCTATTACGAATCCCTTTCAGGATAATCTCGCGGGCCCTGAGGGTACTGCCGCATTTTTTCTGAACATGAATGAGTCAAAAGCCAATAATATCATCGGGCACTTGGGAGGGAGATTCGTCGTCACCGATTCAAAGATAGCAGTTGATGCCTTCACGAACCTTGTGCCATGGCAGAGCAATTCAGTTGACATCTCCCCTTACATAAAATATTTCCTTTCACCAGATTCCAATGACACCAGCAATCTGAAACTAATTCATAAATTCGATGATGGCTATTTCCAGACTATGGTGGTGCGTCTCCATAATTTCGACGGATCGATGACGCTTCCGGGAACGGTGAATTATGTCCAGTACGAGATACGGCAGCCAACCGCAGCTGAAATTTCACCAATATCAGGTTTTGCCCGGATTATCATGAACGACAGGCTTATCAATGCCTCCCGCCTCGATACCTCCACCCCTATCGTGAAAGAGGGTCCTGAACTCATGCCGACGCAGTATGCAGACATATTCTCTAATCTTCCGAACATGACCGTACAGAAAATTCCTGCACTGCACCATTACCGGCTGGTGCATGAGTCCACGGAAAATGCGTCGGTCACGCCATTTCCGGAGTCCGACCCTATCCTCCTCCCCGGTATAAAATATGTTAAAATATTTGAATTTGTCAAAGGTGCGCAGATCTCCGGTGAAGGAATCATTGAGCTCCCGGTAGTAACAAATACCGGGCGGATATTTGTGTACCGACAGGAGAGCGAGAACGGTACGTTTACCGTCCCATATCCGTCAACGGGAGGTCCCTACGATGTTCATGCAACTGCCGAGTACCATATTGTGGGTACATCACGATACATTACGGTGACGGAAAATGACGTAACGGAGGGCAACCGGGTCGATGGATAGAATATCTTTGAACGATCCTGAAAACGAAAAAACTTAAAATTTTACCCTGTTTTATTTCCTGAATGTGTAATTGGCTATTACCGATCGATAAAAGGCTTCGATATCCGATGTAATACTCTCCCAGTCGTATGATCCAGCAGAAAGAATACAAGACTTTCGCATTTCCTGATGGTGACGGAGAGCCAGGCAGATCGTATCTGCAAGATCTTCGGCTGACAATGAACAGAGGAATCCGTTGGTTTCGTTGATTATATCCTGGACCGCATTAGCCGGATGATTGATGGTTATGACCGGGAGCCCGCATGCGAGTGCTTCAAGCGCGGAAATTCCGAAACCTTCGCGGGTTGAGGGAAGAACAAATATTTTTGATGCTTTTAACCGGGCGATGATATCATCATGACTATTGTAAAAACTATGGATATGAACGATATTTTCAAGATTTTTTTGTTTGATCGTGATCTGAATTCTTTTATATTCAGGCCCCTCCCCGACTACAAGGACCCGGAGCTTTGGATATTTCGGGAGGGCTATCGCAACCGCCTTCACGAGCAAATCCACGTTTTTTTCTTTTATCAGACGTCCAACAAAAATAATATCTGATTGCTCTGATGACGGAGATATTGCATTAATTTTATCAATATCAATTCCGATTGGGATAATACCAGTTATTGATTTATGGTATGTCGTCTCGAATCGATTGGCTGTAAAGGACGAAATTGAAATTGTCGGACACAGAAACCCCGCAACATATCGTTCCATCAGCTTCCCGAAAAATCCCTTTTTTCCGATATATTCATACCAATAATCACCCCAGACCTCAATCCAGGTGATTGTCAGAGGGATTTTTCTTATTTTCGAAACAAATCCTGTAGTAATACAGGGAAAATAGGGGAACTGCTGGCAATCGATAATATCAAATTTTTCCCTGAATAGTGGAGCAATAAGGTGTAAGCTGAAAGAGAGGGGTTGCCAGAGCGACCTCCTGCCGCCGGTATAGAGTTCATGAGCGGAACAGACCCCATGAAGACGTATGCCTTCTCGTATAATGCTATCTTCTCCGTCCCAGAACTTCATGCCGAAAAGATGAATTTCATGACCTTTTCGGGAGAGCCTCACCGAAAGTTCCCAAATTCGTTTTTCAACTCCTCCTTTTACATAAGGGGAGATGGCGTCGTAGATAAAAGCGATCTTCATATCCTGCCGACCTACAGGGAAGTAGTATTCTCATTGAGGAGCATCATGCTCTGGAATACCGCAAAGAGAAAGATCTGGATTCCGCTTACGATCAACACAAGAGATATAATTGCAGTGGAAATTTCCGATAGGAAACCGAAATTTGTTGACACCCAGTGAAGGAATATGTTGAAACCAAGGAGGATTCCTGCAAAGATTAAAAAAAATCCTATAACAAGGAATAATTCAAGACTGTGATATTTCATCAGGGATTCGATAAAACCCTGTTTCTTTTCATATCCGTGGATGACCGAATAGGTCTTCATCAAGAAGCCCGAGAGCACTACCTGAATACCACCTATAACCAGAATCGCACCAAGAATGAACGTGTGAAGATGTGATGATTCGATATCACCATTTAGGGAAAAAAATACCATGAGTAGCATCCCGACAACGGTGAACAAAAATCCCGGTACAGCAATAAATGGCAATGGCTTCATAAGGAGGACAAACCGGACATGACGCCATCCGTCAGCAAAACTATGCAGCTTGGAGGGGGTCACCCGCGGGTAATAGGAGATTGGCACCTCCTCTATACGCAACCCTTCTTTTGATGCCATGACAAGCATTTCCGATGCGAATTCCATTCCTCCTGTTGTAAGAGGCAGCCTGTCAAGTGCTTCGCGGGTGATCGCGCGAAACCCGCTATGGGAATCAGAATACTGGGTATGGAAAATAAAGTTGAGCATCCACGTAAGAACCGGATTTCCGATATAACGGTGAAGTCCATCCATTGAACCCGTGTGGATTGTCCCTTTGAACCGTGATCCGATTACGAAATCGGCACCATTTTTCAGGGGGGTGATTAGTTTTGGGATTTCAAGAAAATCATAGGTATTATCTGCATCGCCCATCACGATGTAAAGACCACGGGCGTATTTGAATCCGGTAAGATAGGCATTACCATAACCGTTTTTTTCTGGTCGGAAGACGTTCGCCCCTGATGATCGGGCAATCTCGGCAGTCCGATCGGTGGATGAATCTGCGACGATTATCTCGCCGTTGATTGCATTGTCATGGAACACCCTCTGAATTTTTATAATGCATTCCCCGATTGTCCGTTCTTCATCAAGAGCGGGAAGGATTACCGAGACCTCAATGATAGTTTCGGTGCCGGACGGTGTAGCCATTTTTCGTCCTTTTACCTCTTTTTCTGCGATATAAAAACTCATTGATTTTAATTCAAAAAAGGATGAGAGGAACTCACGAGGTTGGGTGGAAAGAACAACGGGGAAAACGTTCATTTCATATAAAAATTCAATATATACTGTATTGTTAAAAACAAAAAGAAGCCATATATCTTTTTCCTGGTGACAATAACTGAAAGGGGAGTTCATGAAAAAAATTCTCATTACCGGTATCAGCGGTTTTGTCGGGGGGCATTTTGTTCATTATCTGACTATGCATCACCGTGATCTTGAGATCCATGGTATCAGCCGTTCCCGACCTTCATGGGATTTTGTGAAAATTCCTCCACAGATGCTTGATGATCATTATTTCCATCAGATGGATCTCAATGATATACCCAAAATAAAATTGCTGCTCGAGGATATTCAGCCGGATTATATCCTCCACCTCGCAGCTCAGAGCTCTGTTGCCGAGAGCTGGAAGACGCCAGTATTTTCATTCCTGAATAATACTAATATCTTCCTGAATATCATCGACACAGTAAGGCTCAATGACAATGCCGCCCGGGTTCTTTCTATTGGTTCGTCAGAACAATACGGGATCGTATCCGAACAGGATCTCCCTATATCTGAGGAGAGGCCCCAGAACCCGGAGAATCCCTATGCAGTTGCACGGGTTGCCCAAGAGCAGCTTGCGAGGATATATGCCAAAGGATATGATCTTGATATCTGCTGTACCCGTTCGTTTAACCATTGTGGTCCCGGCCAGTCCGATCGGTTTGTGGTAAGCTCGATTGTCAAACAATTCGCAAAAGTCATTCAGGGCATCCAGAAACCTGTTATCACGATCGGCAACGGTGCAATCATCCGTGATTTTGTCGATGTGCATGATGTCGTCGAGGCATACAATCTTCTCCTCACCAAAGGGAAAAAAGGCGAAGTATACAATATATGCAGTGGGCAGGGCTGGGCAATCAGGGATGTTGTAATTACCCTTTCCGAATTGCTTAGCGTTCCGGTGGAGGTGCAGCAGGAACAAACACAGATCCGCCCTATCGATAATCCACGGATTATCGGCAGCTACCAGAAGATCCGGCGGGATCTGGGGTGGGAACCGACAGTTCCCTTTGAGCAGAGTCTCAAATCCATGTACGCATACTGGGACCAGAGAGTTGGCATCGAAATGGAGATGCATACAGGAAATACCTGAAAAGTCACGGCATCAGATGAAAATTTTAACCGTTATGTCTTATTGTTCGTATTTTTTGAAAGGATGAAACATGAAATACCGGAAAAAGCCATGTATTGCACCAATTCTCGCTGCTGAAGAGTTCTCCTCCCAAAATCTTTTCTTTCTAAAAGCCATTTTGTTTCCTTCCGGTAACACGAGGACAATCACATGAGGTAAAAAGCTGTGAGGATTGCAATCTTTCACGATTACTTTGGTGCCATTGGCGGGGGCGAGCGAGTTGTCGTTACTATGGCAAAAATCCTTCATGCGGATATTATCACCACGGATACTGATGCTATAGGGAAAATTGATTCATCGGTGAGGGTTATCAGTCTGGGAAAGACGATACATTATCCACCATTAAAACAAATTTCTGCAATTTTTAGGTTTTATTTCTGCAATTTTTCTAAAGATTATGATGTATTTATTTTCAGTGGTAACTGGGCTCATTATGCAGCACATAATCATCACCCGAATCTCTGGTATTGTTATACCCCGGTACGGGCATTTTATGATCAATTTGAATTTTTTTCCCGCCGTTTAAACCCAGTTATTCGTCCATTTTTTCATCTCTGGGTATTTTTTCAGACAAAACTAGAACGCCATTCCATAAAGAATATCGATCAGATTATCGTCATATCCACAAATGTCAGAAAACGAGTTTTACAGTATTACCATCGCGAGGCCAAAGTGATCTATCCACCTGTTGATACGCTTCGATATCGTTTTATTGAATATGGTGATTTTTGGCTTTCTGTTAATCGACTGTATCCAGAAAAACGAATCGAATTACAGATTGAAGCCTTCAGGGGAATGCCAGAAGAATACCTCGTTATAGCAGGGGGTTATGCTTCAGGCGATCATGCAGCCAGTTATGCAAAAGAAATTGTGAAAAATATCCCCCCTAACGTCACATTCCTTGGGGAAATTGGCGAAGATAAACTACGTGAATTATATGCTCGATGCAAAGGACTTGTTTGTACGGCAATTGATGAAGATTTTGGGCTTACGCCAATTGAGGCAATCGCAAGCGGGAAACCTGTAGTAGCAGTGAATGAGGGGGGATATCGGGAAACGATTACCCCACAAACAGGAATTCTTGTTGACGCCGATGTGGATTCGATCATTTATGGAATTCAGCTGGTCAGCCAGAATCTTTCAAAGTATAAAGAATCTTGTCTGAAACGGTGCCGCGATTTCGATATTTCAAATTTCGAAGAGACGATGAAAAAGGAATTGACTAACTGATAAAGATGGGCTTAGTGAAACATTTTCTCCTGACCATCTTGAAAGATACTTATATTTTCAACCCAATAAATTGTTCATGGAAAAATCCATTGATGGTGTCGCCGTGAAAAACCTGAAGGTTGTTCCTGACGAGCGGGGCTGGCTCATGGAAATCCTACGGTGCGATGACCCTCTGTTCACAAAATTTGGTCAGGTTTATCTCACCACTGCATACCCCGGGGTTGTTAAGGCCTGGCATTATCATAAAAAACAGATCGATAATTTTACCTGTATTCATGGAATGATGAAAGTCGTCCTTTATGATGCGCGACCGGATTCCTCTACACAAAAAACTCTGATGGAATTGTTTATCGGGGAGAGAAATCCACTCCTCATTCAGGTTCCACCGGGGGTCTTTCACGGGTTTAAAGCAATTGGCAAGGAGATCGCTTTTTTTGTAAACATTCCAACTCTGCCTTACGATTATAAGAATCCTGACGAATATCGTCTTCCACCGGATACTCTCGAGATTCCGTATGACTGGGGGCTGGCACCAGGTTTGAAACATGGATAATATTCCCGGTGAAATTTTATTATGAAACTACTGGTTACCGGCGGTCTCGGATTTATCGGAAGCAATTTTGTTCGTTACATGCTCAACGAACATAGCGAATGTACTATCGTTAATCTGGATAAGGTCAGTTACGCCGGCAACCTGACCAACCTCATCGATATTGAAAAAGATCCCCGCTATTTTTTCGTAAAAGGTGATATTTGCGATCCTCATATCGTGCAATCTGTTTTTTCCACTGGCGAGATCGATACCGTGGTCCACTTCGCAGCAGAAAGCCATGTTGATCGCTCGATCCAGAGTTCATCAGTTTTTATAACGACAAATGTACTTGGTACCCAGACTTTGCTTGATGCAGCCCTTCGGAATCAGTGTTCACGATTTGTCCACATCTCTACAGATGAAGTTTATGGTAGTATTGCAACCGGGTCTTTTAAGGAAACCGATAGGTTAAATCCGTCAAGCCCATATTCGGCGAGTAAGGCGGCATCAGACCTGATAGCCCGCGCATTTTTCTTGACTCATGGTTTACCAGTTATCGTTACGAGGTGTACCAATAATTACGGGCCGTACCAGTATCCGGAAAAACTAATTCCGTTCTTTGTGACTAATCTTCTAAGAGGAAAAAAAGTCCCCGTATACGGTTCAGGATACAATATCCGGGACTGGATCTATGTGATGGATCATTGCCGTGCGATCGATTTTGTGATCCGCGAGGGAATTACAGGAGAAATTTACAATATCGGAAGCAATACTGAAAAGACCAACATTGAGATCACATACAAGATACTCGAAATTCTTGGAATGGACGCGACCAGTATCGAGTACGTGACGGATCGCCCTGGCCATGACTGGCGATATTCCCTAGATTCTTCAAAACTCCGGGCGATCGGCTGGAAACCTCAGACTTCATTTGAAATTAGTCTCAAAGAAACGGTTGACTGGTATATTCAAAACGAAAGGTGGTGGAAGCCGTTACTTCGTTAAAAAAAATACTCATACTCGGAGCTTATGGGATGCTCGGGAATGATCTCCAGAAGGTGTTTCCCTATGCTGTATTCCAGGGACATGACCTTGATATCACCGATGCGAGAAATGTTTCTGCGGTGATCCGTAACCAGCACCCTGCACTTGTTATTAACGCCGCTGCGTATACCGATGTTGATGGATGTGAGGATAATCAGGATCATGCATTTGCAGTAAATGGTGAGGCTCTTTTACCTCTAGCCCATACATGTCAGGATATTGACGCTTTTTTAATCCATTATAGTACTGATTATGTATTTGATGGTAGCCGGAAATCGTACAGGGAAACTGATATTCCCCACCCAATCAATGTATATGGCAAATCCAAATTACTTGGGGAAAAAAATATTATGGAAAATATGGAGAATTACCAGATCATTCGTACATCTTGGCTCTTTGGCAAACATGGGAGGAATTTTGTTGAAACAATACTCCGGCTATCCTCGGAGATGCCGGAGGTACGCGTCGTTAATGACCAATATGGAAAACCGACATATACCGCAGATCTTGCCCAGAAGACTGTCGAAATTGCGGCGCTGGATACCGGCATATACCATATCACCAATGAGGGTGTCTGTTCCTGGTTTGAATTTGCCCGGGCAATAATTCCAAATGCTGTCTCGTGTAGTGCGGTAGATTATCCAAGAAAAGCAAAACGTCCGGCGTATTCAATACTTACGAATACAAAAACCTCACCGATGCGCCCTTGGCAGGAGGCGCTTGGGGCTTATTTAAAGGAGAGAACACTATGAAAGGAGTTATTCTTGCCGGCGGAACGGGATCCCGGCTTTTTCCGCTCACAAAAATCACCAATAAACATTTATTACCGGTATATGACAAACCGATGATCTGTTATCCTTTGAATACGCTGATTAATGCTGGTATTAACGATATCCTGATTGTATCCGGGCGAGGTCACGTAGGGCATTTTCTTGAGTTACTCGGATCAGGGTCAGATATAGGAATTAAACTCTCCTATGAGATCCAGGAGGGTGCAGGGGGGATCGCTCAGGCACTTGGGCTTGCACAACGTTGGTCAAACAACGATTCTGTGACGGTAATTCTTGGCGATAATATATTCGAGGATCCAATAAAAGATGCAGTACAGTCATTTAAATCTGGTGCACGCATTTTCCTGAAAGAGGTAAAGGATGCCCAGCGATTTGGGGTTGCAGAAGTAACTGGGAATCATATAATAGGAATTGAAGAGAAGCCCCAACAGCCGAAATCGAATCTTGCAGTTACGGGTCTCTATATATACGATAATAAAGTATTCACGATCATCAGGGATTTGAAACCTTCCGGACGAGGTGAACTTGAGATTACCGATGTTAACAATGCATATATCCGGAAGGGTGCCATGACATTTACCAAATTACATGGATTCTGGAGTGATGCCGGAACGTTTGACAGCCTGCTCAGGGCAGGTGTAATTGTGCAGCAATACCGGAAGAAACCCGAAAAAGATTGAATATTTATCGTCAAATTACCCGACGGAATGAATTCCAAAAAAATTGAAAAAAATTCACACGGGTAAGATAAAATTCCGGAGTTTCATGATCAGTGTTGTGGTTGTTAACTATAACGGGAAAAAATTTCTTGAGGATTGTCTGTCATCGCTTGATCGACAAACCTATCGGGATTTTGAGATTATTCTAGTAGATAATGGGTCCTTTGACGAAAGTATTGCATATGTCCGTGAGCGATACCCTTCCGTGATTATTATCGAGACCGGAAAAAATCTCGGATTTGCCGGGGGGGTAAATACCGGCATCAATATTGCGAAGGGTGAGCTCATTTTCACCCTTAATAATGATACGATTGCGGATCCCCATTTACTTGCAGAGATAGTAATGCCGATGTTGTCGGATTCAAAAAACGGCATGTGCGCTGCGAAGATGCTCTTTCCCGATGGCAGGATTAATTCAACCGGGATATGCATTTCACGAAGCGGAGCCGCATGGGATCGGGGAATGGGAGAAACGGATCACGGGCAGTATGATGCAGAGGAGGAAATATTCGGACCTTGCGCCGGAGCTGCATTATACCGGCGTTCGATGATCGACGAGATAGGTGTCTTTGATGAGGATTTCTTTCTCTATATGGAAGATGTAGATCTTGCATTCCGTGGAAGGCTGGCCGGTTGGAAGAGCACATATGTGCCAAAAGCGCGAGTAATACATTTTCGTGGTGGAACGGCGGGATTCAAATCGGATATTTCAGTATTCTATAGTAACAGAAATTTATTGTGGACCATTATTAAAAATTTTCCAGCTCATACATTTCTTATTTCAAGCCCGTGGATTATTGGGAGATATTGTGCAGATATCCCGTTTTATATTCTGAAAGGAAATGGTTATGCTATACTCAGGGCAAAAATTGCTTCCCTGAAAGGATTAATAGGAAACTATAAAAAGCGAAAGCGACTCAATAAAAAAATTCCCGATGCTGATATCGAAAAATGGTTCTGTACTCAGATGAAAATCATAGAATAGATCTACAAAAATATATTGATATCTCCAGATAAAGAAAATGGGATAGAGTTCCAGGAGAAACCAGATATTATCACAGATTAAACCAAAAAGAGAATAACAATGGTGTCATTGCTGGAATATCGGGGACTCATCTGGAACTTCATTAAACGGGATATTTCCTCAAAATATATAGGATCCCTTCTGGGATTGTACTGGTCGGTGATCAATCCCGTTATTACCCTCGTCGTTTATATTATTGTCTTTGGAGTGTTCCTGAAAGTCCGCCTCCCGGGGGACAATGATATTTGGGACTTCGCATTGTATTTTGCAGCGGGTTTTTTGCCATGGCTCACATTTCAAGACTCGGTTATGCGAGCGTCCCGTTCAATTATAGATAATAAAAATTATATCAAAAAAGTCCCGTTTCCCAGTGAGATTTTTCCTATCTATACCACATTCTCGGAATTTGTAAACCTGTTCATAGGTCTCGGAATTTTCTTTTTATTGCTTGTAATGCTAAAGGGAGTACCAACAATATACATACTTCTTCTTCCTCTTGTGATTTTACTACAGATGGTGTTCACACTTTCATTGAGTTTTTTCCTATCAAGTGGAGCGGTCTTCTTCCGCGATATTCCCCAAATTCTCGGAGCGCTTTTTATGATCTGGTTCTGGGCAACACCTATCGCATATACAGTGTATCTTATTCCTGAAGGATATCAATGGATTGTCAGATTGAATCCAGCATATTATATGCTTGAAATATATCGCGACGTATTGTTCTATGGCAAATTTCCGGAACTGGGTATCCTAGTACCGTTTCTCATATTTTCCGTCATATTGTTTGTATTGAGTATCTGGTTCTTCCGAAAAACTAAAACAGGGTTTGGTGAATTATTGTGACAGCAATATCCGTTAATAATCTTGGGAAAAAATTTAAACTATTCACCTCACCAGGCGGACGATTTCTTGAATACCTCAGTGCAGGTAAAATCAAGAGTCATTCTGATTTCTGGGCACTCAGGGAAATTTCCTTTGAGATCCCGAAAGGAACAACTTTGGGAGTGCTCGGACAGAATGGATCCGGAAAGAGCACACTCCTCAGCATCCTTGCCGGCGTTCTGTATCCAAGCGAAGGATCATTTCAGATTGATGGAAAAGTATCTGCCATCCTTGAACTTGGATCTGGATTCCATCCTGAATTCTCCGGCAGAGATAACGTCTATATGTATGGTTCGATCATGGGGCTCTCAAAGATGGAGATAGATCAGAAATTTAATGAAATTGTCCAGTTTTCCGAACTTGGAGATTTTATCGATCAACCTCTTCGTACCTACTCTTCCGGGATGACGGTCAGGCTCGCCTTTTCAGTAGCAGTGAATGTAAACGCGGAAATTCTCATCGTTGATGAAGCTCTTGCTGTCGGAGATGCGATCTTTCAACACCGCTGTTTCCGTAAGATCCGGGAGATGCAGGCTGATGGTAAAACAATTTTATATGTGGGACATGATACCGAAGCGGTGAGGAATCTCTGCACATCTGCACTGCTTCTTGATGGAGGTAGGATCATCGAACGAGGTGATCCAAACTATGTGGTCAATAAGTATTATGCATTAATCGCTGACCGTGAACGGACATACACAGAGGGGAACCTAATCGAACATGGGGATGTTCTGAAGGAAGGGTATGAGACGGTGTACGATTTTGTCCAGAATCTTTCTGAAGCAAAAATTGAGGGGGCCAAAGACGTGCCGGTCCAGCCACAAACCCTTGAAATCCAGTCCATGCCCCGTCGCGTTATCTTCGCACACCCTCCCTCAAAGATAACCTACACCGTTCCCATTGAACCAAGATCATCGCTTTCATTTGCGATTGGAATTCTCCCGGAAGTCTGGGAGAAGATCCAACAGGGTGTGAAATTTGATATTGATGTCCTTTTCGAAGGGGCAAGAGAAAATATTTTTTCACGGGTGCTCCAGCCAAAGCGAAACCTTGGAGACCGGGGTTGGCATAATTTTATCGTTCCCCTCGAGAGATTTTCAGGCAAGACAGTTACTTTTGTGTTCACCACATCGGGTTCCGGAGATGATCTGAGTTATTGCTGGTGTGCTTGGGGATGGGGGAAGCTCGTAAAAGCCCTTAAAGCATCGGTAGTAACTCAATTCAATGCCGTCGATGACCTCAATCAGAGTCCCGCACTAGATAATGCATCATTCGCGGAACAGATTAAAAACCGGATTGGAAATAAAAAAGCGGAGATCTTTTTTGTGGATTTGATGAACGAAAATAATAATTCACGATCAACGTTCTATTTTGGTGAGGTTGCTTGTTTACGGTTCTTTATCAAATTTAATTGTATAATTAATTGTAAAAGTACTGCAGGGTTTATTATTCGTAGCAAGTTTCAAGATATTTACGCAATTAATACTCGCTGGGAAAAACAAGATTTCCTACCCAAAAAGAAAGGAGATATTTCATCAATCTCAATTAAATTTCCCGTAAAACTGGGTGCTGGCCTCTATTCGATTACTCCTGCAGTTGCCCTTATTCATTCCAATGGAAATTCTTTTTCACCAGCGGATATAGAAATATTAGACAGTCTTGAAGATCATGTCTGGTTAAAAGTGATTCATGATAAATATACAGGTCTCATTGATCTTGAAGCGGAAATTGAGATATGCGAGGATAGCAAAATAGCGTCGTCAGAGTTGTCACGTATGAATAGCAATTCCTAAAAGAGGGATGAATAGTAATGCTTGAATGGACCGGAGAACGATATTTACCATATATTGATCCCTCAGTATGTGGCGCAGAAATTCATTATGAGCATCTGCATCGTTATGCTTTTGCTTCACAATATGTAAAAAATAAAAAAGTGCTTGATCTTGCATCGGGGGAGGGGTTTGGAACATTCATGCTTTCTCAGACTGCTCAATGTGTAGTTGGCATCGAAATAGATCACGAGACGATAATTCACGCTACAAAAAGGTATAATAAAGAAAATATCGAATTCAGACAGGGATCAATACTCAACGTGCCGGTACAGAGAAAGAATATATTCGATGTGATTGTGTGCTTTGAGGCTATAGAACACATCAAAGACCATGATACACTTTTTTTTGAAATTAAACGATTGCTAAAAGATGATGGTCTGTTAATAATTTCAACCCCTAATAAGCAAACATATTCTGATGAACATAATTACCACAATCCCTTTCATCAGAAAGAATTGTATTATTCTGAATTTTGTACTCTTATGGGGAAAAATTTTTTAAATGTCGTTATATTAGGTCAGAGATTTTTTTCAGGATCTTCAATTTATCCCACATCAGTAAAGAAAACAAATTTGTCCAGCGAATTTGTCATTACACTGGAGAATCATCAATTTTCTTTTGGAAGTGATATTGAAAAAGTGCCAAAATATTTTGTCGCAATCGCATCAAATCATAAAATAGATACAAATGAAATTCAAAAAAGTTACTTAGTTGATATATCAGATACTGAAATTGCACTTCTTAATACTACAATCAATAAAACGCTTACTCAGATTCAATCACTCGAACAGAATATCACTTTGAAGGATGCATCCATAAACGAGTTTGCTTCTAAGATCCAGTCCCTGGAACAGAACATCACTTTGAAGGATGCATCCATAAACGAGTCTGCTTCTAAGATCCAGTCCCTGGAACTGGCAGTATCCGATAGAAACCAGGAACTTAAGATAATGCATGAAGACCTGGCCGTTATGAATCAGCAGTTGCAAGAAATCAATAATAACGTCCAGACAATTTCGCTGGAATTGTTAACGAAAGATCGACAGATCCAGGAACAATCTGTCCGCATCCTCTCCCTAGAACGGAATATTTCATCCATTGAAACCAGTATAGTCTGGCAACTCACAATGAAATTTCATAACAAAATTATTGAGCAGATTCTTCCTCGGTACACAAAAAGAAGGAGGCTGTTTGATCTGGGGTTAAAAGGAATGAACATTTTCTATAACAAGGGATGGAAAGAATGTTATATTTCCTTCAGAAATTATCAGCATGCTAAAATAAATGATCGAAAACTGCGAGAGAAGAATGATAGATATCAGGCACCGAAAGAAAAAAAAAGTTCTGGAACCCTTGAGGCTCCCCTGGAGAAACAATTGGATGACCAATTACAATCTTTTCTTAGCCTCCGGCATAAACGGTTGGTTTTTCCCTGTCATGAAAGTCCCGTTGTTTCAATTATAATTCTGACTTACAACAAAGCAGCATATACGTTACAATGTCTTGAAAGCCTTCTTGGAAATACCGATATTCCCTATGAAATAATACTTGTTGATAATCGATCAACAGATGAGACCAGAGTACTCTTAAAAAAAGTGGACAATATCGTCCAAATTTTAAATGAAGAGAATCTTGGGTTTATTCTGGGGTGCAACAAAGGGACAGAGAAAGCCCGTGGTACGTATCTGCTTTTCCTGAATAACGATACCAAGGTTACCGAGCACTGGCTCTCTGGTCTTGCATCGACAATAGAACACTTTCCAGATTGCGGGGCAGTTGGCGGGAAACTGATATGGCCGAATGGTAAATTACAGGAGGCGGGAAGTATTCTCTGGAGTGATGGCAGCGCCACTGGTTATGGAAGAGGTGATGATCTACTTAAGCCCGAATACTCATATCTACGGGACGTCGATTTTATTTCAGGAGCCTGTTTACTGGTCAGGCAGGACCTCTTCAGGAAACTGAATGGATTTGATAAACGATATATCCCAGCCTATTATGAGGATGCAGATCTCTGTCTCGGTATCCGGCATCTAGGATTTCACGTCATATTCCAGCCCGATGTTATCATATATCATAACGAGTTTACCAGCAGTTCAAGAGAGCATGCGAACAGGTATATGATAGAAAATCAACGAAAATTTATAGAGAAGTGGCAGGATCTTTTAAAAACAAAAAGCGAATATTCTCCAGATAATATACTGCAGGCACGAGATGCCAGACAGAAAAAAACGATCCTCTATCTTGATGACAGGATTCCGGCATCAGACCAGGGTTCAGGATATCCAAGAGCGAACAAACTCCTGACATATCTGGGCGAAACGGGGTATCGGGTAACGATTTTTCCTCTTGCTGAAACGACAGCCTGGCAACCATACACTTCAGAATTTCAACAGATCGGCATTGAAGTTATCTATGGAAAAAAATTGAATCTTTTGGAATTTGCCATTGAACGCAGGGATTTTTATGATATTGTGATTGTGAGCAGACCTCATAATTTTGAAAAATCCTATGATATCATAAAATCGTATTTCCCGAAATCAATTTTAGTATACGACGCAGAAGCGTTATTCTCAACCCGTGAGATATTGAAAGCGAAAGTCAAAGGATTCGATATTCAAGATGACGAAATCGAAATAATGCGGCGGAAAGAATTCGGATTGATGAAAAAAGCAGATCTTATTGTTACGGTATCAGAAAATGAAAAATCTATCATTAATAAAAATGGAATTTCAAAAAATATTGCTACATTCGGTCATTCCGTCAGCATTCAAGATGCAATAACAGGATTTGATTCACGAAAGGACCTTCTGTTTGTAGGTAGTTTTTTAGCTCCGGAAGGCCCCAATGATGATGCAATATTTTATTTTATAAAAAAAATCTGGCCCACCGTGAAAGAAGCATTGTCCTGTAAACTCTATATAGTGGGGATAAACCCTCCCGATTCCATAAAAAAACTTTCATCTTCATCAATTATAATAACTGGATATGTAAAGGATCTTGATGATTATTATAAAAACGCCCGGATTTTTATTGTCCCCCACAGGTACGCCGCGGGGATACCTTTGAAACTTGTGGAAGCAATGAGTTATGGCATCCCATCAGTGGTTTCAGAAATTATCGCTGGTCAAATTAATGTTACTGATGGACAGGAGGTGCTCGTTGGAACGAATCCCGGTGAGTTTTCTCAAAAAATAATTACCCTATACAAAAACAGTCTGTTATGGGAAAAAATCCAGCGGAATTCTCTTGATTTTGTAATACGAAACTTTGGCGAAGAGAAATGCAGGAATGATATCCAATTGCTCATTTCCGAGATAGAAGGTCAGATAAAGAAATGAAAAAAATAACTCCCTTCAGAGAGATCAGAAAAAATGAAACCCTGGAAATTTTGAGACTATGACGTATTCTGTTTCACCAAAAAAAACGCTTTGGCAGGAATCGCCCGTATTGCACAACTATTCCAGCACCTGTCTATGGACACTAAAGGTTCATTGGGCTCACTATATAAAGGAAAAGTATTCTCTTTTTAACCAATCATGCTTGAGTATCGGCTGCGGGACCGGTCAATTGGAGAGAGGGTTACTTCAGCATAAATGCGTTAAATCGATCGATGTGTTTTGTGTCAATCCGACATCGGTAAAAGAGGCACAAAGAAAAGCTATAAAAGAAGGGTTTGCCGTCAGTCATTTTTCCGGTGATGCTAACACGATCGTCCTTCGGAAGGAAAAAATAACGTCGTAATCGCACAGATATTAAATCAGTTCTATTGACAACCTTTGATATAATCGAAGAAAAAAATATGGGTGGGTCTATTCTTCACTTGTTGATGAAAGACATCATCAACAATTTTGATAAGGCAAAGCAAGAAGATACACGTGTCCTCAATTGGGTTTGTTTTCTTGAGAGAATCTTATTGAAAGTGGTGCGATTTCCAGCTATGAAAATTTTTTTGTATGCAAGAAAAAATAAGAGAATTTTTTTCACGATTAAGTTAGTGATGCAATTTTTTTGAGTAGTTGGGTTTTCTGTTATTACTAAAAATTAATAAACAAATCTCGATAATGTACATGAGATTTCATGGCCTCGAATAGCATTTCTCATCGCATCAAAAGAATTTTTTTTAATAGAAATGAACAGTCTGAGATTGGAGGAGCGACTAATGATTCTTTCTTGCTTGCACCGGATGGATTACCCCTGCCATCAAAAGAACTGGTATTTCTTGTTACCGGTCAATATGACCAGAACGCATTTTATGAGAACAGTCTGGTAGGTATTTCATCTATTAAGGAAATATTGGAAAAAAACAGATCGCATTTGAGCGATTTTAAATCAGTTCTCGATTTCGGTTGTGGTTGTGGCAGAATAATCAGGCATTGGAAGAATTTCAAAAATGCAAACATAGTCGGCCTCGATTACAACCCGGTCTTCCTCGATTTTTGTCGCCGCTCATTCCCGTTTGCAAGATTTGGAATAAACGAGTTCGACAAGCCCCTTACTTGCCCGGACGAAACCTTTGATTTTATTTATGCAATTTCTGTGTTTACTCATCTTCCGGAAAACCTTCAGTTCTTCTGGATCAATGAACTCCAGAGAGTCCTCAAACCTGGTGGCTATATCTATATGACAACCCATGGAAAATCCAGAATAAACGCCCCGCATTTGACGGAAATCGACAGGGAGAATTTCATGAAAGGCAATGTAATAATTTACAATGACACCATGAAGGGAACAAATTACTGTGGCACATACCATCCTGAGTCGTATATACGGGGTAAACTCGCTAAAGATTTTATTGTTGTCGATTTTATTCCGGACGGTGCAAAGGATGCAGGACAGGATGCATATTTATTGAAAAAGCCGATGACATAACGTCTTTGTATACGTCTTTATTTTTTTTTGATTCTCCCTATATTTTTAATATCTGGTATAAATGCAATTAAGGTTCTTTTCTCAGATTTCATTGAGCTCTCACAATTTTATGCAAGAATCCTCGAAAGAAATATTTAAAGAACAATTATTCAATCGGTAATTTTATCCTTATTAGTATTTACCAAATATTCAATAGACAATCCACCTTTCCCTGGGCCATCTCTTCAAACACAGAGATAAAAAAATAGAGAGGAAAATTTCAGCCCAGCTCTTAGTCTTTCTTTAGCCCCACTTACCGACAATCGGTGTATCGGTTGGCAAGCCATAGACTACGGAAGTTGTCACCGTCGGACTGTTCCTCAAATAGAACGCACCACCGCGCCACACACCTGCAGTATCCGTGCCAGTGCCGTTCCAGTCGCCAATCAGCGGGGTATCGGTTGGCAGGCCATAGACTACGGAAGTTGTTACCGTCGGACTGTTCCTCAGGTAGAACACACCATTCCGGAATACGCCGACCTTGCTGGTGCCATTGTCGGTCCAGATAAACGGCGTATCGGTTGGCAAGCCATAGACTACCGATGTTGTTACCGTCGGACTGTTCCTCAGGTAGAACACACCACCGCGCCACACACCTGCAGTATCCGTGCCAGTGCCGTTCCAGTCGCCAATCAGCGGGGTATCGGTTGGCAGGCCATAGACTACGGAAGTTGTCACCGTCGGACTGTTCCTCAGGTAGAACACACCACCGCGCCACACACCGATGCTTGCCGACTGATTCGTCACGTTGATGAACGTAACCTGGGTTGAGATACTGTTGCCCGCAATGTTGCTCGCATTCAATACGATCGAGAAGTTACCCACACCAAAGGTCTGTACCGGGTTCTGTACCTGCGAGAACCATACCTGCGTGTTATTTCCCGGAGTGATGTTGGTGAACGACCAGTTCCATGCTGTCGGAACATTGGAAGATGTATCGTTGAATTGCACAGACAGCGGAGCAGTGCCAGACGTAACATTCGTCGTGAAACTGGCAACCGGGGCACCGGTAGCTGCAGTGACATTGATGAACGTAACTTGGGTTGAGATACTGTTGCCGGCACTGTTGCTCGCATTCAATACGATCGAGAAGTTACCGCCACCAAAGGTCTGTACCGGGTTCCGTACCTGCGAGAACCATACCTGCGTGTTATTTCCCGGAGTGATGTTGGTGAACGACCAGTTCCATGCTGTCGGAACATTGGAAGATGTATCGTTGAATTGTACCGACAGCGGAGCAGTGCCAGATGTAACATTCGTCGTGAAACTCGCAACCGGGGCTATTGGAGCAGAAACGGTAATAAATCCTGTTTTTCGCGTAGTATTATATCCATCGGCATTGCGTACCTGCAGCGATACCTGATAGGTACCCGGTGCAGTATAGGTATGCGACGAATTCTGTGCCGTTGAACCTTCAGCACGCAATCTCCAGACATCGTTTGGAGATTGTGTGCTGTCAATGTAAAGGCCATCCATTACCACTAAACTACCATCAGAAGTTACAGCAATACTGGGGCCGGCTCTTGGGGGAAACGCATTGGAATTAACTTGTGTCCATGTAGAGCCTCTATCCGTTGATCGCCATACATCATTCAGAAATATATCGCCGCCGGTGCTATTGCTGGTAATGCCCCCCACCAGCACGATACTTCCGTCCGGCATTGCTGCTGCATTCATAGCCCGGCGGGCTGACCACCCGCTACTGGCGTTTACTTGTGCCCAGGTATACCCTTTATCCTGGGACAGCCATGTATCGTTCCGGTTATTACCGGCAAATCCGCCCATGAGAACAATACTTCCGTCACTAAATGGTACGGCGGCGTGGACTCTTCTTGGCGACCAGCCGGCACTTTCGTTTATCTGTGTCCATGTAAAGCCTTGATCCGTTGAACGCCATACATCATTCAAAAGATTGTCGTTATTGGGCCCATAATTACCCCCCATGATTACTACACTGTCATCTGATAATGCTACAGCAACAGTATTTGCTCGTGGAGACCACCCGGAACTGGAGTTTACCAACTCCCACGTTGATCCTTTATCGGTTGATTTCCATGTATCGTTATAAAAGATAGTATTGCCATCAGATCCTCCCATTTTCACGATTGTACCGTCAGTCAGGACTGCCATGCTGTTATACGTTTCACCTCGTGCTTCCCATCCCCCACTGCCGTTTACTAACTGCCATGAAGCACCATCATCCGTAGATCGGTATGTCTCATTTCGAAGATTCCACGCTGGACAATACACGATACTGCCATCGGGCAATGCTACTGCACTATTATGAAATGCAGCAGTGAAACCGTCAGATGCATTCATCTGCTGCCACGAGTTGTTATACGACTCGTCACCGAAATACCAGACCCATCCGGTTGCATTGACAGATAGATCCGTAAAACCAACAGCTAATGGTGCAGCACCACTCGTTACGTTTGCACTAAAATTGGCCACCGTCAGATTCAATGCAGATACTGGGCCGGCAATTAACAAAAGGGTAAGGATCAGCCCAAGAACAATCAGTTTCTTCATGGAATTTTTACCTCCATTCATAATTAATTCATAATAACAATGTATTCTATTTATTCAGTTTTTGTTGCATATTAAAGTGTGGCGAGGCGCTGGTGCCTCGCTTCAGTCTATACCATATAGAGGGGAAATATTAAAGGGTGCTCTTTCGTTTCAAATTTTGAAACTTACTAGGTAAAAATATTTTAAAAAATGTATCGATTAAGATGTAACCAAGATATTTCATTTTACCCAATAGCATATTTTTTTCGGTTGCTATTTTCCGACAAAATCGGGTCCATTCCCCGAACGAACGGAATCCATCCGGTGCTACCGAACGCATCGTTTTTATCCACGGTACTCCATCTACCACTCACGTCAGAGTCAATCAGCCAAGAACCATTCCTGGACCCCCCGATCTTTTCTACCCTTGGTCATACTCAGTGAGGTCTGAACCGTTCTGGATGCATTCGTGGGTTTTTCTGCATTACTCTGATGGGGTCGTCCCGGATGCCAGATCCTGGTACCTCAGCTCTTATGGCCGGGCTTGGGGTATTCGTTGTCATGGCAATCAGCAGCATCGCTGCCTTCTATTCGTCGTATCAGGCAGTACGATGACCCGCTATAATGCTATCCGGTGTGAGAGGCCGGTAAAGGTCCGACATTTTCTGCTCCGCAATCTTCTTCTAGATAGAAACTGACCAGTGTAATTAAGCGAGGTATACGACCGATGCACCGCAATTCGTTTTCCTGATATCAACGATAACGGAATCTAGTGTTACTTCTTCCCAAACCTTTTTTTAATTTGACATGAGTTCTTTTTAGCCCCACTTACCGACAATCGGTGTATCGGTTGGCAGGCCATAGACTACGGATGTTGTCACCGTCGGACTGTTCCTCAGGTAGAACACACCACCACGCCACACACCTACGGTATCCGTGCCAGTGCCGTTCCAGTCGCCAATAAGTGGTGTATCGGTCGGCAGGCCATAGACTACGGATGTTGTCACCGTTGGACTATTCCTCAGGTAAAACACACCATTCCGGAATACACCGACCTTGCTGGTGCCATTGTCGGTCCAGAAAAACGGCGTATCGGTTGGCAGGCCATAGACTACGGAAGTTGTCACCGTCGGACTGTTCCTCAGGTAGAACACACCATTCCGGAATACGCCGATGCTTGCTGACTGATTCGTCACGTTAATATATCCGACCTTGGTTGTTGTGCCGAATCCACCCGAATTGGATGCGTTCAGTGAGACATTATAGTCACCAGCAGTTAAGTACGTATGAACCGGGTTCTTCTGCGTTGCATTCTCAACACTTCCATCCCCGAACGACCAGTTCCATGCAGTTGGTGCATTGGTTGACAAGTCGGTGAATGTTACGGTCAGAGGTACGGAACCAGTCGCAGGTGTCCCGGTGAAATTCGCCACCGGAATAAAGAGTGTTGCATACGCCGCCTGTATTGCTTTGGATGCGTTTAATCTTCCGCTGGTTTTGACTTTTCCTGCAAGTGAAGGTAACACATCAACATTACTGAGAATGATATTTTTTATCTGGATGTTGGTAAGCTGGGGATTCACGGATTTGATAAGCGCCGCCACTCCGGAAACCTGCGGGGTCGCCATGGATGTACCAGACATATAATAGTAACCACATATGGGATCAGGAACACCCGAATTCGCACATGCAGTATTGACGATATTTACTCCTGGCGCTGCAAGATCAACAGAAATATCCCCATAATTTGAAAAAGATGATGCAAGTTGATCGTTTTGATCGGAAGCGGCAACACTGATGATATTATCCGACGAAAGTGCTGCGGGATATTCTGGATTGATATCAATATTCGTGCCACTATTTCCTGCCGCACAAATAAAAAGTTGTGGGGAAGCGTCGATCGCATCTTTCAAGGACAAAGGGGGAGAAGTATCGGTGCCGGACCATGAATTGCTGCTTATCGAGACACCATTAGCGTCTGCAAAATGAATGGCGTTAATTGCATCCTGTATGGTCGAGACAGATCCACTGCTTGTCTGAAATATTTTCAATGACATCAGCCGGATATTCCAGTTCACGCCGGCAACACCAACGCCATTGTTGGTCAATGCTCCGATAGTTCCCGCGACATGGGTGCCATGGCCCCAGGAATCAAGAACGATGTTGTTACTGGAGCCACCGGTAAAATTCCACCCATGATCACCGGTAGTAGTGTTCACCCATACATTTCCGGTAAGGTCGGGATGGGTATAATTGATTCCAGTATCAACCACTCCGACAGTAACACTGTTGTTGCCACGGGAAACATCCCAGGCTTCCGGTGCATGTATATCAGCACCAGGTGTCCCGGTAATTCCCAGGATTGATTGCCCGGTGTTATGAAGATACCATTGAATGGAAAACAAAGGGTCATTCGGAATTGTTGAGGAAATAGTATACGGGGGTAAGATACCTGCCGGCTGATAGTTCACCGCATCAATCAGGTAAATCCTGTAATTTGGCTCCGCATAGAGTACGTCCGGGTTTTTCTGGTACTTGGTAATCGCGTCAGCGACAGAGAGATTCCCGGGTAATTTTACGACTTGTAAACCGGGCAAACCTTTATCAGCAAAATCCTCTTTCACCTTCCCTCCAATATTTGCATTTTGGTCAGCGGCAACAATGCTTATCTCCGCGGGTTTCTGGATCTTCTTGTAATTATAACGCACAATTACTTCATCAGCAACATATTCACTGCCGGTTTTCGAATCCTTGAAAAAAGAAATTCGCTGGTTTTCGTTAGTATTAATAATAGGAATATTATTCGTTTTCGGCGTTTCCTGAGGAGAAGTCCGAGGTGGAACAACAGAATTATTATTGAAAGTATTTATTTCGATACTATTTGGTATAATACCTGACCATGTCTGATTCGAGATATTCGTAGTATGTATAGTATCGACAGCACTCGCGATATTTATAAACAGCCCAACAAAAAAAACCGATAGAATAATAAAAGTATAGACTCTCAGCTGATGATGCATGATGATGATTTATTTATGGTTACTATTAAATCCTTAATATCTGCTCCAAGTTTTCTCGGCTTTATAGAATTCTTTGATCTGAACGCAGATTAAAATCGAGAAAATAATTTTTTAAGATAGTATAAAGGAACAATTTGATTTTAAGTTCCTTGATCTGGTTTCTGAAGTAACGTGCCTTGAGCGATTCCCAGAAATTTTCTTTTTTTATCAATAGACAATCCACCTTTCCTTGGGGTCAGCACTTCAAGCGCAGAGATTAAAAAAATAGAGATGAAATTTTCATCCTTATTCTTAGTCTTTCTTTAGCCCCATTTACCGACAATCGGTGTATCGGTTGGCAGGCCATAGACTACGGAAGTTGTTACCGTCGGACTGTTCCTCAGGTAGAAAACACCTTTCCGGAATATTCCGATGCTTGCCGACTGATTCGTCACGTTAATATATCCGACCTTCGTTGTTGTGCCGAACCCACCCGAATTGGATGCGTTCAGTGATACATCGTAGACACCCGGAGTCAGGTAGGTATGAACCGGGTTCTTCTGCGTTGCATTCACAACACTTCCGTCTCCAAACGTCCAATTCCACGCGGTCGGAACGTTCGTTGACAGGTCGGTGAACGTTACTGTCAGAGGTGCGGAACCAGTCGCGGGTGTCCCGGTGAAATTCGCTACCGGTCCAACAACCGTAACAATAATGGATCCCGTAGCAGGAGCTGATGTCCCGCCAAGGTTCGTAGCGGTCAGATTCACTGAATAAGTGCCACCGGCCGTATACGTATGGATCGGATTCTGGAGTGAGGAGAATGTCCCGTCCCCGAACGACCATCTCCAGGTTGCCCATACTGCAGGACTGCTGGTAGAGGTCGTTGCATCGAAAGCCACCGCGAGTGGTGCGTTACCGCTCGTCTGGTTCGGGGTGAAACTCGCGACCGGCACAGCTGGGGGCGGAGTCTTCGCCACCGTGATGGTGGTACTCTGTGTCGAGGTGGTATTACCTCCAGTTGTCATTGCAGTCAATGTTACGGTATAGGTACCAGGTAATTGATAGATGTGGTTGGGGTTCTGCATCCCGTTGTCGCCAGCCCAGTTTCCATCACCGAAGTCCCATCTCCAGCCGGTTGCTCCGGCTGATGAACCCGTGAACGATACATTGAGCGGTGCAAACCCACTGGAGAGGGCCGGAAACCCAGACAGGCAACAAGGTTTATCCACGAACCGGAAGATCAACCTCGGCACTTTAGCATTTTGAGTCAAACAGAACAGATCGTGCCGCACCCTTGCGGACGAAATATCACTGCCTTCTGGCCGGCGTATCAGAGCAGTACGATGACCCCTTACGAAGCTATCCGGCATAAGGGCCCCTGAAAGTCCGGTAGTTCCCCCTCCGCAATCTTCTTCTAGATAGAAACTGACCAGTGTAATTAAGAGAGGTACACTACCGATGCACCGTTATTCGTTGTCCTGCAGCATGGAGGCAGGCGATCTTGAGCCCATTGTCCTTGCAGTCCACGAATTAATCCACCGCCTTCCCGTGACCGCAAAATCACGGGAAAAAGATGGCATCCGGGTTGAAGACGGGAGGGTTGTCGACCGGCATTACATCGGACCTGTGCTCCTCGAGGCGATTGACAAAAATATTCCTATAAAAACTACACCGAAAAGCGGGGCCTACAAAGGAGTACCGGTGACCGTGAGTCCCATACGGGATAACGATGGGAACGCTATCGGCGCAATCGGTATCGTGGATATAACCGGTATTTTTGATCTTGCCACCCTCATGGAGCACCAGTCGGCGATACTCAAGCAGGTATGCGGTAAGGATCCCTGTCCTCTTCCTTCAGAACAGAGCGGCTCAAGGCGGTGAAATTCTTGCCGGATTCTGCATTCAAAGTACTTGAGATCCTCGAACGATCCCAGACTGCTATCTCCGGTGAAACGATCAGCAACGAACTGGGGATAAGCAGGTCTGCTGTCTGGAAGCACATCAAGGAGCTCCGCGGAATGGGGTACGAAATCTCCTCATCCCAGAAGGAGGGCTATAAACTCACGCATACCAGCAACAAACTGCTCCCCTATGAAGTGCATAAAAAATTAAAAACTCAGTTTATCGGAAAGAGGATACGATATCTCGATAATACGCCCTCGACCATCTGGGTGGGCAAACAGATGTGCTCGGAGGGGGATGTCGGGAAGATGCACGGGATGGTGATCATCGCCGAGGAACAGACCGGCGGGGTGGGCCGGATGGGAAGGGCGTGGGTCTCCCCCATCGGAGGAATCTGGATCACGGTCGTGCTCAAACCCCATGTACCGATCGATCACGTCTTCATGATCACCATGGCCGGATCCATTGCGGTTGCCCGGGCTATCCGCAAGGAATTCGATCTCGGTGCCCTGATCAAGTGGCCAAACGATATTTTTATCGGTAATAAAAAAGTCGCCGGGCTCCTCCTTGAACTCGCTGCAGAAGCAGATACCGTCCATTATTGCCTGTTAGGCATCGGCATCGATGTGAATGTCCCGCTCAGCCATTTTACCATGGCGATGCAAAAAGACATCACCTCCATCAGCGCTGAAATCGGCCATGAAGTGGACCGGGCTTCTTTTCTCGCACGCATCCTGAAGGAATTCGAGAACCATTACCTCCTGATCGAGAGCGGTGAATATGAAACAATTATCAGGGAATGGAAGAGTCTCTCCTCAACACTTGAAAGCCGGGTCCAGATCAGGACATTGAAGAACAGTTTCGAAGGCGAGGCAATAGACATCGATGAATTCGGGGCCCTGATCATCCGCAAAGACAATGGTAAACTCGAACGGGTTATCGCCGGTGACTGCTACCAACAGTAACTGAAAGGTACTTTTTTATCGTCAACCACGCAATTTTTTATGGTTGACGATGTTCGGGGATCTGCAAAAATCAAGAACCATTGCATACTCTGCCGCCTTTATCGGACTTATCAGTCTCGGGGCGTGGGTGTCGATACCCTTCTTCCCGGTCCCCCTTACCCTCCAGACCCTCTTCGTATTACTCGCCGGTATGATCCTGAAGCGCTTTGCGGTAATTCCCGTATCGCTGTATGTTATACTTGGTGCTCTGGGCCTCCCGGTATTTCATGCAGGGGTTGCCGGTTTCGGTATCCTGCTCGGCCCAACCGGCGGTTACCTTTTCGGATTTATTGGTGCATCGCTCGTGGTCGGACTGGCATATGAATCCCCGTCTCATACAATCCGGATAACCGGACTTCTGGCAGGAACCAGTGTCATCTATGCCACTGGCATCGCGTGGCTGTTATTTTCTCTGGGGGGAGGATTCCTGCCTGCCATCACGGCGGGACTGATTCCGTTCATTCCCGGCGAGTTGATTAAGATGTATTCCGCGTACGTAATTGAGAAAAGACTCCCATGATCGCAATAGAATTTCTTCGCTATCGGAATCTGACGATAGACGCACTGAACATTCATCCCGGTATTACAACGGTAATCGGGCCAAACGGCAGCGGGAAGACGTCATTTCTCAAGATTTGCGCAGGAATAACATTACCTGACCACGGTATAGTCACCATCGATAATCTGCCACCACGGGAGACCGAGATCGGATGGGTGAACGAGTTTCCTGACCGGAATATTCTGTTTGCCCGGGTGATCGATGAGATCGCGTCCCCCCTTCGTTTCCGCCGCGCCACATCCTGTAGTGCAATCGATGAGGAAGTCCGGGCATGTACGGAGTCTGTCGGTATATCTCATCTCCTCACGCGGGGGGTACGGGAATTATCCGGGGGTGAAAAAGTCCTTGTCTCTCTGGCAGCTGCCCTTGTTCACCACCCGAAAGTCCTCGTTCTGGATGAATACGATTCTCATCTTGATGCACGCTGTGCAGCAACAATTGATGGGGCGATCAGGGCATCCGGAGCCCGGTACGTGATCCGGTGCACCCAGCAGATGGATACCGCAAGGGAGAGTGATCACCTCCTCTTCTTCGATTCGGGTCGGGTTACCCATACAGGGAGACCCGAACACGTCTTTCAGTGCCTTAAAGGCACTGCCTGGTACCCGGTTTTATGGGAGTACGGAATATGAAAATTACATTGACCGATGCCTGTGGCATCCGTGATAACTGGTCACTTTCTGCAACCGGCACGTTTAACGAAGGGATCCACCTTGTCAGCGGGGACGTCGGGAGCGGCAAGTCAACCCTCGCACTCATGATGGCAGGACTCTTCCCCTTATCCAGAGGCTGCGTCGTGAAAGAGGACGTATCGTCGTGCATGCTCTCGCTCCAGTTCCCGGAGCTTCACGTCACCGGTCGTACCCTCGATGAAGAGTGTACATCCTGGGGGGCACCTGCTGACGATATTCTTGCCGCCACCGGACTGACTGGCCGGGATGAAACATCGCCGTTGTCCCTAAGCCGGGGTGAGCTCAAACGCCTGCACCTTGCATGTGTATTGGCAAAAGACTATGATCTTCTACTATTGGATGAACCCTTCAGCTCACTGGATTGCGGGGAGAAAGCAAAATTATGTACGACCCTCGAGCGGAGATCTCAGGGCATCACAATAATTTTTACCCACGAACAGAACATCCTTCCCCGGGTTTTCAGGATATGGGAGATTGTTGGCAGTAGGCTGATTAACTGTGGGAGACCGCCGGATGCGTTTTTACACTGGTACCATCTCCCACCATCAGTAAAAAAACTCACTGCCCACGGATCACGACCGGACAACATTTCCCCCCAAGACCTTAGGGAGGCGGCATGCAGGATCCACGGATAAGAATTGCTGCAGCGGCGATCCTCTCGATCTCAGCGTTCATCAGTCTTCATGGCGCTGCCCTTGCGTTCCTGTGGTGGCTGGTGTTTACCCCGGGTCTTAACCTTGTAAAAAAGAACCGGCTGGTCCTTCCCCTCATACTCATGACCGGTTTCTTCAGCCTTGTGCTGGAACTTTTCAACGGGAATGGCCTTTCATACTTCATCCGGATGACCGTGATCATCCTTATTGGCACATGGCTGTATGGGGAGCAGAGACCGGGAGAATTCCTTGATATCAGTGTGTGGTTGTTTGGTGACAGGGCCGGGTTTGACCTCGGTCTGGTTTCCGAAATGGGAATGCAGTCCCTCTCATTAATTACCGCCGACTTCAACCGCATTCTATTGGCAGAGAAGATCAAGGGGATGGGGTGGGGAGTACGGAGTCTCATTCCTGCCGGCCTGATCCTTGTTCATGGTGCCCTTGCCCAGGCAGAAGACTCCGCAGAACTGCTTGCTATTCGTGGCTACCGTGGAGGAGGGACATGGTGTCCGGTATTTTTCACAAAGTTACGTGATATTGCCGCAGGACTATCTGCCATTTGCGTTGTTTTTTTCGCTCTGATTCCAGTTAGTGAATTTTTTATACTTTACCGATGAAGTTTTGAGAGGCTTACTATGATCCTGCAATAGCCCAGAGGATCCTCATGCGGCATGCCTTTCCTAAAAAAGTCTCCATCACGGATACCACTCTGCGGGATGCTCACCAGTCACTCATAGCAACAAGGCTCCGTACCGAGGATATGCTTCCTCTGGCACGAGAGATCGATTCCTGCGGTTTTTTTTCCGTGGAAGCATGGGGGGGAGCGACCTTCGACACCGCTATCCGGTTCTTAAACGATGACCCCTGGGACCGTCTCCGGATTCTGAAGACTGAACTGAAACATACACCCATCCAGATGCTTCTTCGCGGCCAGAACCTTGTAGGTTACCGCCATTACCCGGATGATGTGGTGGACAGGTTCATCATCGCTGCCCACAAAAACGGGGTAGATGTCTTCCGCGTATTCGACGCCCTGAACGACATCCGGAATATGAAACGGTCGATGGACCAGATAAAAAACGTCGGGGCCCACCTGCAGGGTGCGATCTCCTATACAACAAGTCCCGTTCATACCACCCGGACCTTCATTGAGATGGCAAAAGAGCTCTACGCACACGAATGCGACTCCATCTGCATCAAGGATATGGCCGGGCTCATCATGCCGGAAGCAACTCAGGAGCTGATCGCCGGTATCAAAAAGGCAGTGGATGTAAAGGTCTGCCTGCACAGTCATTCGACCAGTGGTATTGCGCCGATGAGTTACCAGGCTGCGATAGAAGCCGGTGTCGACATCCTCGATACCGCCATGTCTCCGTTCTCCATGGGCACATCACAGCCTCCGACCGAAAGCGTGGTTGCATCGCTTATCGGCACCCAGAGAGAGACCGGAATCGACCTTATCAAACTCAGGGCAGTCCGCAACATCTGTCTGGAGATCAGGGAAAAATATGCCGGGCTGATCAATCCAATATCAGAACGTGTGGACAGCGACGTACTCCTCTACCAGTTGCCTGGGGGTATGATCTCCAATATCCTTTCACAATTGCAGGAACAGGATGCCCTGAACCGGTGGGATGACGTGCTGGCAGAAATCCCCCGGGTGAGAAAGGATCTCGGCTACCCCCCGCTTGTCACCCCGACCAGCCAGATTGTCGGAACCCAGGCAGTACTCAACGTGCTGGTAAACGGACAGCGGTACCGGAATGTCACCAAGGAAGTCAAAGATTATGTCCGCGGCCTTTACGGGAAATCGCCGGGACCGGTGACTGATGAGATACGACAGCAGATCATCGGCGACGATGAGGTGATCACCATCCGGCCGGCCGATTTGCTCGAACCTGCATATGAGAAAATGAAAACAGAAGCAGAGAAAGCGGGGCTTATAAAAAAGGACGAGGATATCCTTACGTACATCCTCTATCCGGCAATAGCTCCTTCATTCCTCAAAAAAGAGCGGTCGGGCGAAGAGATCCCCCAGAAGCAGTCTCTTCCAAAACCTGCATCTCCGATGCCGAGCCAGATGGAAGTGGAGGTGGATGGAGAAATCTTCTCGGTCCGAATCGTCTCTGTCGGGGGAAGTAAGGTTGAAGTGACGGGAGTAACCCCCCAGAAGATTCCCCGTGGCGAGTTTGCCGGGGGGATAAAAAGCAATATGCAGGGAATGGTACTCCAGGTACTGGTAAACCGCGGCGCTACGGTGAAGAAGGGGGAAACACTCCTCGTGCTTGAGGCGATGAAGATGGAGAACCCCATTCACAGCCCGGTGGACGGCAAAGTCACGGAAATCTTCGTGGACACCGGTGATGTCGTCCAGAATGGAGACGTCCTGCTGGTGGTGCAATGAAATATTTTGAGAAGCTTCTTATCGCCAACCGGGGTGAGATTGCTATCCGGGTCATGCGGGCATGCCGGGAGCTCGATATCGAGACGGTGGCAATCTATTCATCTGCTGATAAAAACGCGCTTCACGTTAAATATGCGGATGAAGCTTTCCATGTTGGAGAAGCCCACCCCTCGAAAAGCTACCTTAACATGGAGCGGATCATCGATATCGCTAAAAAAAGTGGAGCAGAAGCGATCCATCCCGGGTACGGGTTTTTAGCCGAGAACTACCGGTTTGCCAAAATCTGCCTGGATGAAAATGTAATTTTTGTCGGTCCCGGCTGGAAGACCATCAGGGCAATGGGATCGAAGATCGGCAGTAAACAAATGATGAAGGACGCAGGTGTCCCGGTTCTTCCCGGAACTGATGGCATTAAAGATATTGAAGATGCAAAAAAAGTTGCAGCAGAGATTGGTTACCCGGTGATAGTCAAGGCAAGCGCAGGGGGCGGTGGCATTGGCATGAAGATTGTCAATGATGAGAAAACCCTCGAAGATGCGATCACGGCGAGTATGCGTATCGCGCAGTCTGCATTTGGCGATGCAACGGTCTTCATTGAAAAATATCTGGTGAAGCCACGGCACATCGAGTTCCAGGTCCTCGCCGATGAACACGGCAATGCAGTCCACCTCTATGACCGTGAATGTTCCATCCAGCGCCGTCACCAGAAACTGATCGAAGAAGCTCCCTCTCCCATCATGACTGCCGAATTGCGGAGGAGGATGTCAGACTCTGCGCTTAAAGTTGCGGAGGTTTCTGGATATACGAATGCAGGGTCGGTTGAGTTCCTGTACAGTCAGGGGGACTACTATTTTATGGAGATGAATACCCGTCTCCAGGTCGAACATACCATCACAGAAATTATTACCGGGGTTGATATCGTAAAACAACAGATTGCAATTTCCGCAGGAGAATCCCTTCCCTTCGAGCAAAAGGACCTCTCTATCCGGGGTCATGCAATCGAATGCCGGATCAACGCCGAAGATCCCCTCAATAACTTTACCGCCGACCCGGGAAAGATCATCCGGTATCGTTCGCCGGGCGGTCCCGGGATACGGGTTGACAGCGGAATTCACATGGGGTATACCATTCCCCCGAATTACGATTCGATGATCGCAAAACTCTGTGCCTGGGACAGCACGAGGTCAGAAGCGATAAAACGGATGCGACGTGCCATCTCAGAATACATTATCCTGGGAATTAAAACAACTCTTCCGCTCCATTACGCCATCATGAACAGCCAGCAGTTTGTAGAAGGAAATACTCATACTCACTTTTTACAGGAGGAGCATATCTTCAATACGCTCGAACGTTACCAACGTGATGAGGAGACACGGATGCAGACACTCGCGGGATCTTTTGAACAGGGAAAGAAAGTTGCAGCAATATCCGCTGCAGTAACTATGTTCCTGCAGCCAAAAAAAGACTGACATTCTGGTAAAACGCTTTATCAGAACATTTAATAGTTTTTACGGTGTTTTTATTATGCACTTTTGTGCTGCGGTGGCCTAGCCGGTTAGGGCGCCAGACTCATAGGGTTTATGGACGCGTTCATGCGTTTCACGGCTTCGAGAGATCTGGAGATCGGGGGATCGTAACCCTCCCGCAGCATTGTAGTTTTAACTGCATTTTTTCATTGCGATTTTGAAGACGTCCCTGTTTTTTGTCCAGATCGCCATTTCTCCAGAGATTTTGTGGTTTTTTCATTCCACCGACGATATATTTATTTACCCTATCATCAAACAAAAATACGTAAATTGAGGTGTAATAATGTTGTTGGCAAACGCAGTTGTAGGATTAATCCAGTTACTTATTTCGATTATCTTTGCTGTTCTGGCACTGTATATCGGTTTTGCAGTGCTTAGTAAGATCACTAAAGGTATTGACGAGGAGAAAGAACTTGCAAAAGGAAATACCGCAGTCGGGATTATTGTCGCTTCGGTGTTCGTGGCAATTGCCCTGGTGGTTCAGTCCGGAGTTTCGGGACTTTCCGTAGGTATCAATAAGGCACTGAGCGTTGGTATCCTGTCGGTTGACGGTCTGCTTGCGGTTGGCGTTGCATTCATCCAGCTTATCCTCGGTATCGTGCTCGCCGTCGCGGCGATCTACCTTGCACTGAACATCCTTGACAAACTGACAAAAGGTGTCGAAGAGTTCGAGGAGATCAAGAAAGGCAATGTCGCGGTCGCACTCGAGATGGGCGGTGTGATCATTGCCGTTGCGGTCATTATCCAGTCCGGTGTGATTGGTATCACCGCAGCACTGGTATAAGATCCATAGTTTTCTTTTTTTATTCCCGTTTGAAAAAAATTCCCTTACTTCCCGTATCGGTTTATCGTGCGAATCAGGTCCGCAAATCCATCCATTTCCAGTGCTAGAACCTGGTCGCGGGTCATGCCCATGCTGGTCTCGGCATCGGCAGTCAGCATCTCCGGACCGCGAATCACTTCGCGCTCAATGCCGTCACGGGAGAGCACTTCCTGCGCTTCAGCATCATGCAGGAACGCCCGACCGGGGATAATAATCGCCGGTTCCAGAGCCCCGGGATCCAGTTCCCGTAGATCGTCAATGGTGATCAGGCATGCAATCTCTTTTGCTACCGGCAGCACCGGAACACATGATCCACACAAATTGAGAACGTTTTCAATATAGGGGGCAGCGATGCTCCCGCTAATAACCGTTGCCCGGCGCTGTATAAGGGGGAGTTTTTTTATCAGGTCCGGTTCGTTCAGGATCGCGAACGGTGAACCGATATCCGGGTCCCACAGCGGAGTCCCGGAGATCTTCAGGCTAAACTTCCGGTTCAGGTCCGAAATCAAATCGCGGAATGATGCGACCGTCTGCACTTCCTGATCCGGGATGACAGGGCCATTCCCGAGTACCAGACCCTGCTGTATCGTGTTGGCAAACCGCATCAGGATAATACCCTTCGCTCCACGGTCCTGGAGCCATTCGCACGTCTGTTCGAGCACGATCCCATCATTGACCCCCGGGAGGACAACGGCAGCAGCATATACGTCGACGTTCTCGCAGAGTTTCTCGAGTATCGACAACGAAACCTCAGGTGTAGGATCATGCATGTAGCGTTTTCTGAGAGCAGGATCTGTTGCAAAGACCGTAAAAGATAATTCAGTAAGACCGTTATCGATGAGCAGATCTGCGATGGCAGGATCGTCCCAGCCTTTCCCGCTTGTGTATCCAATGTGGAGCGGGGCCTCCATGCTGCCGAGGAGTTCTATCAGCTCGTTGAACCGCGGATAACAACTCGGATCCCCGCCGCCGCTGATGGTGATCCGTTCAAGCTCACCACTTTTTCCCTGCAGGTTTGCCAGCGTCTCATCGGCGATGGTTTTCAGATCCTTAAAACCGCTATATTCTTCCCGGATACCGCGGGTGCAGTAATCACATCCTTTCTTGAACGGCAGGCAGTACCGGCATCCCAGGGGCTGAACACCCCGTACCTTTTTAAAATAACAATATTCGCAGAATCCGCGGCAGTTGATCCCGGGGCTCCCTCCAATATCTACGGTGAGCTGTGCCATCTGTACACAGTAGTCGGTTCCTGTTCCTATAAGGTATTTGTAAATGAACACCGATTTGCGATTGAAAATTATTCATCCTGAAAAAAAACTGCCTGTCTGTATTTTTATGGATCTCACGATCAGATCATTTTCCCGGAAGGAGAAGTCCTGAAAGGAATCGGGGAAAATACAAGAGAGCACCACCTTTTTTACTATCAAATGTCTAAAGTATATGGCGCCTCAGTGGCTTAGTTGGCAGAGCGGCTGACTTGTAATCAGCAGGTCCCGTGTTCAAATCACGGCTGAGGCTTTTATTGATTTGGAATCAGATTTTTAGTATTTTACTTTTAACAAAATGTATAATAAAAACAAAAAAATGTCCCATTCCGCTGTACGTCAGAGAGCCTCTGAGGTAGGTGTCCTCGGTGACGTCTACAATTTTCAAGGGAAACCCAGCGTCATATTTTCTTCGAGGATTCTCGTTAATGTGATTAGAGCTGGCAAGTGTGTTATCGATCGGGAACTCCCGGACATGGTGAATACCGAAGGATTTGGCATACGTGTCAAACGACGGTAAAATCGTGTACCTCATGGTTACTCCCATCTGGTCGATACTGGTGTTCTATTCCCTAATCGGTAGTAATGGTCGATCATTCATGAGATCGGCCTTCCAAAAGGGTCTGTTAGCGTATAATTTAGGGCGATAATAAGCCATATTTTGACATTAGAGCCTCAAATATGGCGCTGTTTAAAAAAGTGTGTAAAAATTCGCAGTTTTTTGCATGAAGTTCGAAAAACCGATGCGTTTGCCCGGCACCTTTTGGGAAGGTTACCGTCGGAGAATCGGGAACTGCAGTACCAGAGAAAGAGACATTAGTCTCAGGTAATTGCGGGGAGTGGTTACTCGGCCCCAGAAAAAGATGATCCCTAATAACCCCGATTCTGGCTCCGTTGGGCAATCGGACGATCCGGTTTTTGGGTCCACACGAAGTTGTGTCCACACCCGGGGAAAATACGTTCATAATCGGGTATTTTCAGTAAAGAAGCGGTTAAACGGGGTTTTAATCCTGCACAATAACAGACCTGCACGGCCCCCCCCTTTTTTAGCAGGGATTGAGCAGGGTCAAAACTATCTGAGGATTACTATGTTCTTCCCGGGGGATAACCTTCGGAACAAATTTTCTTTTTTTACATGCACAATTTTTCCCCTTTTTCCATTTTTTCATTATACCCCAGCTGATGCTCCCCTATTTTACCATCCCTTTGTAAACATCCCCATAGATTCAAATTTTTTAATGGTGAACTACTACATAAGTGACTCATTATGGGAAAAAAAGCATTCATCACGGGGATAACAGGACAGGACGGATCCTATCTGGCGGAACTGCTCCTTTCAAAAGGCTATGCAGTCCACGGATTGATACGACGCTCTTCAACCTTCAATACCAGCAGGATTGATTCCATATATATCGACCCTCACGATACCCATGCCCGGCTGTTTTTACACTACGGGGATCTCTCCGATTCTGAACAGATATCAAACATCCTCTATAATATCCGACCCGACGAGATCTATCATCTTGGGGCGCAGAGCCACGTCCGGGTAAGTTTTGATACACCGGAATATACCGGAAATGTCACTGCACTGGGGACTACCCGGATTCTGGAAGCGACCCGTCGGAGCAGGAATGCGGTAAAATTCTACCAGGCATCATCCAGCGAGATGTTCGGCGCAGCGAGTCCCCCCCAGGGAGAAGAAACTCAGTTTTATCCAAGGAGTCCTTATGCATGTGCCAAAGTGTATTCCTACTGGATGACCCGTAACTACCGGGAAGGCTACAACCTTTTCGCCTCTAATGGCATTCTTTTCAATCATGAATCACCACGCCGGGGGGAGACCTTTGTCACCCGGAAGATCACCCGGGCCATCGCCCGGATCATTTCAGGAAAAGAGAAGTTCCTGTATCTTGGAAATCTTGAAGCGAAACGTGACTGGGGATTTGCCCCCGAATATGTCGAATGTATGTGGCGCATCCTGCAACAGGAGAAACCCGATGATTTCGTCATTGGTACCGGAGAAACTCATTCGGTTCGCGAGTTCCTTCACGACGCATTTGCCTATGCGGGACTTGACACTGAAAAACATGTCCGGATAGATCCGAAATATTTCCGCCCCACCGAAGTCGATGTCCTGATAGCTAACCCGAAAAAATCTGAAAAGATCCTTGGCTGGAAACCTGCAATAAAATTCAGGGATCTGGTAAAGATCATGGTAGATGCTGATATGAAAGCAGCGGGGTTGGAACCGATCGGTGAAGCGAATGAAATATTATCATCAAAGTTCCCGAACCGCTGGTGGAACGCGGATTGATTGAACAATACATGATGACTCTTTCGTAATTTCATGCATACATAAAAAAGGGAGTAATCAATAATTTTTATTATGAGAAAAACACTGGTAGTATCATAATCTGGTAATATTCTGGACACGCCTATGACATTCTGGTCAGGTAAAAAAATCCTCATCACCGGTGGCGCCGGTTTTTTTGGATCGCAGGTCGTCAGCCAGCTTCTCGAAAAAGGTGTTCCTCAGGAAAATATCCGGATCCCCCGAAGCAGAGAGATCGATCTGCGGTCATGGGAGAACTGTCGTAAGGTTACGAAAGACTGCAACATCGTAATCCATCTCGCGGCAAAAGTCGGTGGGATCGGGTATAACCAGAATTATCCGGCGCAGCTCTTTTATGATAATGCGATCATGGGCATACAGATGATTGAGGCGGCACGACTGGAAGAAGTAGAGAAGTGCGTTATCGTCGGGACAATCTGTGCCTATCCGAAATTTACTCCTGTGCCATTCCGTGAAGAGAATCTCTGGGACGGGTATCCTGAAGAGACAAATGCTCCCTACGGGTTAGCAAAAAAAATGCTCCTTGTACAATCTCAGGCATACCGGCAGCAGTATGGATTCAACTCTATTTATCTGCTCCCGGTGAACCTGTATGGACCCGGTGATAACTTTAATCCCGAAAGTTCACATGTTATTCCGGCTCTTATCAAAAAGTTCACTGATGCGAGAAGAGATCATAAACCAGAGGTGGAAGTATGGGGGACCGGCACAGCATCCCGTGAATTCCTGTACGTGGATGACGCGGCACTGGGGATCATTCTTGCTGCTGAGCGATACAATAAACCTGATCCGGTAAACCTCGGAGCCGGTATGGAGATCACCATCCGGGATCTTGTGGATCTCATCCAGGAGCTGACACAGTATACCGGTGAAATCCGGTGGGATACCTCAAAGCCTGACGGCCAGCCGAAACGCAGCCTGGACGTGAGCCGGGCAGAAAGAGAGTTTGGGTTTACGGCTAAGATGCCATTCCGGGAAGGACTGCAGCGGACGATCGAGTGGTACGAGGCACATTCAGCTCAAACTCCTCAAGAAGGAAGTGCAGACCACTGCTGAATTTTTTTTATTTTATCCTTTTTGATTTCAGAGCCTGTTGGTGAAAAATTTTTATACTGCTATCCCACATGAAAGGAGATACTTGTTCACCCTTGCCAGGCCTAAAGATTTTATAAATAAATGTCAAAATGGCCATGGATTTTAAAACAGGGCATAAATTGAGCCTAATATAATGCCCTTGGCAGCCCTGTACACAAGTTTTAATGGACGATATCTTTCTGCAGACCCCACCTGTATTTATCCTGAGATCGGGCAACGGAACACCAATAACGACCATTATAAAATGGTCATTTTTCGAAAATAACGATAATTTGAGGACTTTTTGAATCGGAGGCCAATTCTGGCTTCTTTCGGGGTTGTCTGACACCGATCGGAGACTGAAACGGGCCCGGATTGCCTTCACATATTGGAGGGTGATCGAACAGGCGTGTTTATAAATCCCTGTGATTGTCTGACAACTGGGATATCATTTTCCGGAACATGGATTCGTAATATTTATTAAAGCATTTTCACAGATCTCCGAAAATTATCTGGACGAAAATATCAGTATGATCTTCACGAAATCATTAACACTTTTATCAACGATTTTACTATGTGTTGTCTGACTCCCTTTTCATCTCCCGCCTGATGAACATTGGTTCAATCCAGCGACAGAGCCTGATTACACTCTTTTCAACAATTGCATTAACCGGAATTGGTTTCATCTCAACAATTTATTTTGCCCACATACTTGGGCCGGCACCGCTCGGGGCGTACTTCCTGTTTCTCGCATATCTGGGGATTTTCAACCTTATCGGAGATGGAGGATTTGGGGGTGCAGCTGTTAAGAGAATATCTGAAGGGAAAGATCAAAATGAATATCTTTCAGCATTTGTTTTTATCAGGGTTACCCTGCTTGCTGTCTCTGTCACATTGCTGCTTTTTGCAGAACAATATCTGAAAGACATTACTTCTTCAGGTGTATTTTTCTGGCTCATTTTAGCATTGATCCTATCAGTATTCTCAGGTAGCATCGGATTAGGCGTGTACGCGACCGGGAAGGTGGGGGTACATCAAATAAGTAATTTAATTGATGCCTTTTTTCGAACAATATTCCAAATCACCGCCGTCTTTTTAGGTTTTGGTATTGCAGGACTTGCGGGAGGATTTATCGGGGGATTAATTGCCGGAAGTGTTGCAAATTTTCGGTATGTAGATCTTAAATTTGCATGGTTTAAAATATCCCATTTAAAAAATCTTTTCGGATTTTCTTTCTGGATTTTCCTGACCTCAACGGGTTCTCTTGTATTCTGCTATGCTGATACCATCCTCATCGGATATTTTATGAATAATGCAGATGTTGGAATTTATCGGACTGCATTTCAGCTCACTTCAGTTGCCACATTCACGACATTAGCCTTTCAGACTGTTCTCTATCCAAAGATTAGCAGATGGGAAACACAGGGGCAATTTCAGGAAATTGAAAATTCGTTGGCGAGGGCTTTTACCTATTCTCTTTTTCTTGCAGTACCAACCTGTATCGGAGGATGGATCCTAGGAAACAAACTCCTCTATTATCTTTATGGGGCATCATTTGTTGACGGGGCACCGGCTCTGGTTTTTCTCCTGCTTGTTCAGGTGGTAAATGTCTTTATGTATCTTGGAACTATGAGCCTGAACGCACTTAACCAACCGAAAAAGGCCTTCAATATTACTTTGATTGCTGCCTGTACGAATATCCTCCTTGATATCGTCCTAATTCCCATTATGGGAATCACTGGAGCAGCTGTAGCAACTCTTATTGCAATGATTCTCAATGCAGCGGGGGCTCTTATTCTTCTTCGAAGAATCATTTCCTTAAAACTCGAGTATGAACCAATAAAAAATATTCTTTACTCCAGTGGTTTTATGGGTATTTTTCTTCTAGTCATGCATTTTCTCTATCCACTCACCCATGTAATTACATTAATTATCGTTGTAATAGCTGGAGCCATAGTGTATTTTTACGTTTTATTGAAAATCGATCGGAAAATTCACGATGAAATCCGGGAACTCAGTGTTAATCTCGGAGTTCCATGGCCAAGATGGTTATGAGCAATTTTGCACAAATAACGGATAAATAACTTAACTGATTACTATAGATACTGTTTCGACAATTTTGAATACCAAATTAGATTCGAAAAATAGAAACGGACATGTGAATAACCAAATTAATCAATAAAATTGTGTCGAGGGATTTATGGCAGAAACTTTAGGATCGATTTGTGATAAGTTAACCATAGTAAAATTGAAGCAATATCATACCCAGGATTCGAAACGCCTCGGAAGCCTAAATGATCAGGAAAAGCAGCTCTGCGAAGAGATAGATGATTATATTCATGACGCAATAGCGGGAAGGATTCCTCAGGAAAGGTTGGTCTTTTCTTCAAATAAAGTTTATAAAAAAGAAGGAAATGAAATAAATCTTATTGCAGGTTCCATAAGTAAAATTTTTTCAGAACTTGCAAAGGTTAACTGCGATTTATGGCATGAACAGGAGAAAGTCTACGAATTTGAAAAAGTGCCTCCCGATGATAAAAATAAAGTTGTCAAGCGACTGGCTTTATTGAATCTTCAACGAACCCAGTGTATCGATGAAATTGATAAAAAATTCCGTGAGATGGTAATAAATAAACATTAAACAGGACAGCAAATAATAATTATAAACTGCAGAATGAAGGATGTTAACATGTTCACTGAAATACATAATTGTCGTATTTGCGCAAATACAAATCTTATAAATGTTCTTTCTCTTGGAGAGCAAGCTCTCACGGGTGTTTTCCCAAAACATGCTTCAGATGCGGTATCAAGCGGACCTCTGGATCTCGTTTGGTGCACCCGGTGCGGATTGCTCCAGCTAAAACAATCTTATAATCTGGATGAAATGTATGGCGATAATTACGGGTACCGTTCCGGATTGAACGCGACAATGGTACGCCATCTTACCAACAAAATCAGAACACTGGAAAATTTAGGGGGGCTCTCCGATAACGATCTGGTTGTAGATATTGGCAGCAATGATGCCACATCGCTAAAGGCCTATACGGTTAAATGCAAAAAAGTGGGTATTGATCCCACAGGAACAAAATTTAAAGATTTTTATACCGAAGATATCGATCTTATACCTGATTTTTTTTCAAAGGAGATCTTTGCCAAAAAATACCCCCATGAAAAAGCAAAGATTATCACTTCGATTGCCATGTTCTACGATCTTGACAAGCCGTCAGCGTTTGTTAAGGATATCGGAGCCATATTATCAGATGACGGAATATGGCACTTTGAACAAAGTTACATGCCTTCGATGCTTCGTTCTAATGCATATGACACCGTATGCCACGAACATCTTGAATTTTATTCCTTCAATGTGATCAAGAACCTGCTGGAAGATTGCCGACTCCGGGTTGTAGACGTTCAGATGAATTCAATAAACGGTGGAAGTTTTGCCGTAACGGCGTGCAAGAAAAATGCACCTTACTGCTCGAATAATCCGGTGATCAACTGGATGCTTCGTCAGGAAGAAGATATGAAATTAGATACGCCGAAACCCTATCGTAATTTCGAAGAAAAAGTTTTTTTACACCGTAAAAATTTACTGGGATTAATTGAAGCCCTGGTGAGTGACGGGAAAAAGATAATCGGTTATGGTGCGTCTACCAAAGGCAATGTCCTTCTGCAGTTCTGCGGTTTAACACGTAAACATATTCCTTATATTGCGGATGTGAACGAGGATAAATTCGGATGTTTCACACCAGGAACTCATATCCCTATTATCTCGGAAAAGGAAGCGCGTGCCATGAAACCGGACTATTTCCTTGTTTTCCCCTGGCATTTCAAACACTCAATCCTGGAAAGGGAGCACGAGTTCATCGAGAATGGCGGGAAGTTTATCTTTCCGCTACCGGAAATTGAAATTGTTTAAAACTTGACTAAAAGAGACTTTCGAGAATGTAACATGAACAAAATTCCTATTCTTTTTGTTAACCATAAAGCGCAGAAATGTGGCGTCTACGAATTTGGGCGGGCAATTGGAGATGTTCTGGTTCATTCTCAGAAATACAATTTCATTTATCGTGAAGCTGACACGTGGAAAGAATTTTATGAAATATATCAGCAAGAAAAACCGATAATTATAATTTATAATTATTATCCATGCACGATGGAATGGATTGGTAAAAATAATGGATTTATTATTAACTCACATAAAATCCCGGTAATTCAAGTCGGCATCCTCCATGAAGTTACCCAAGAAATCGCTGATAATTCTACGGATATAATTTTTGATTATCATATTGCTGCAGATCCAACACTGTTATTAAAAAATCCGATTGTTTATAAAACTGGCAGATTGATTCCCCATTTCGAAACTAAACAAACCAATAACAAAATAACTACAATTGGCAGTTTTGGATTTGCAACGAGTGGTAAAGGATTTATCAATATTATTGATAAAGTGCAGGAAGAATTTGATGAAGCTGTTATTAATTTGAATATCTCATTTGCGAAATTTGCTGATGAAAATGGCGAAAATGCACGAAAAATAGCTCATACAGCTTACGAAAAATTATCGAAGAAGGGTATTCAACTGAATATTACTCATGATCATCTTTCTACTGAAGAATTATTAAAATTTCTTGCAAAAAACGATCTTAATGTCTTTCTCTACGAACAACAAGAAAATCGGGGGATTTCAAGTGCTACGGATTGGGCAATCGCCGTGAAACGTCCAATGGCTATTACCAAAAGTTCCATGTTCAGGCACTTATTTGATTGTTATCCAAGTATTTGCATCGAAGATAATTCTCTAAAAACTATTCTTGAAAACGGAGGGGGTCATCTTGAAAGACTTTGTGAAGAATGGAGTCCTGAAAATTTACTTTGGGATTATGAAAGAATTATTGACGATATAATCAATAAAAATAAGTTAAAGAGTATAAGATCCCCCCTCCAGAAAAGATTATCCCAACTACTGAATTTGGTTCATTTAAAGCGTGTTAATCCATTTTCTTCGACTCTATTATGGTTAAAAAAAGATGACAGATATCTATTTGATGGCTTTATCGATGAATATTATTCGCCTATCAATAGTGACCAATTTTTTAATCGAATTCTCGATAACAAAGCAAGAGAAACCTATAAAGTTACATTAGAATTTCTAAAAAAAATAGCTCCGGAAATCGATGCTAAAAAAATTCCCGAGGCAAATATTCAGCAAGCTTTTGTATTTGATACCGTTTACAATTTATCTAAGTCAAAAAAGGATACAATAAAGATTCTTGCCGTTGGCGCTTTCCAAGATACTGCAGCAATCGCCCTAAAAAAACTGGGATTTCAAATAGAATTTATTGATCCCGTTATCAATTATGACTTAAGTACGTATACCACCAAGCCCAGTGTTAAAGAAGGGAGCTTCGACATGATTATAGCTACTTCTGTAATTGAGCATGTTGAAGATGATGAGAAATTTATTAAAGAATTTTCAAAACTGATTAAATTGGGAGGAAGTGGAATATTCACTTGTGATTTTAAGGACGACTATAAGAAAGGAGATGATATTCCCGGTGAAGATTACAGGTTGTACACAAAAAAAGACTTGAATGAACGATTGTTAAACATTATTCCAAATTGTAAAATCATTGGAAATCCAGAATGGGAATGCAATAATTATGACTTTTTATACCTCAATAGATATCGATATACATTTGCATCCTTTGTATTCTCAAAAGTATCCTTATGAAAGCGATTATTTTCGGGATAAACGGACAAGATGGATATTATCTTAATCAAATTTGTCAAGGAAGACACATTGATGTCATCGGCGTTTCACGTTCCACCGGTAACTGGGAGTGCGGCGATGCGAGTGACTTTAATTTCGTTGAAAATTTAATCAAACGAGAGAAACCTGAATACATTTTTCATTTTGCCGCAAACTCCTCAACAAACCATGAGGCACTTTTTGAAAACCATGAGACCATTTCAACAGGGACATTTAATATTCTTGAATCGGTCAAACGACACAGCCCGAAAAGTAGGGTATTTATTACCGGAAGTGGGGTTCAATTCGAGAATACGGGGAGACCGATAACTGAAACTGATAATTTTGAAGCGAAGAATCCATATTCCGTAGCACGTATTCAATCGGTATATGCAGCACGATACTTTCGCTCGCTCGGATTATCAATCTACGTCGGTTATTTATTTCATCACGAAAGTCCTCTTCGAAAACCCAATCACGTAAGCCAGAAAATAGCCCTCGCGGTGAAGCGCATTGAAAACGGCAGCAATGAAATTATCGAGATAGGAGATATTTCTGTTGAAAAGGAATGGACATTTGCCGGTGATGTCGCACGAGGAATTTTTACCCTGATCGATCAGGATGAGATATCTGAAGCGGTAGTCGGATCTGGAATAGCCTATTCCATAGAAAACTGGCTGGAGCAATGTTTTGGAATTATCGATAAAGACTGGCATGATTATGTCAGAATCAAGGAAGGGTTTACCCCGGAATATCAACGCCTCGTTTCAAATCCCAGAACAATACATTCACTCGGATGGTTGCCAACTATGGATTTTCCGGATCTGGCCAGACAGATGATCAGACAACCATCGTAGGAGATTATGTGACACTTCCCGCGGCAAATAGTAACAAAAATTTCAACAGGCGCAAACGCTTTCTCATAGGACAACTTGGTTCGTATGGTGATTGCCTTTATGCGACTACCGTCGCCCGGCAAATTAAGACTGATTATCCCGATTGTCATTTAACCTGGGCAGTTGGCTCAATTTATCGCTCGATTTTAAATGGGAATCCCGATATTGACGAGATCTGGGAATTTCCTCTTTCAACGAGAAACGATCTCTTGAATCGTTGGCAGCAGTTTGAGAACGAAGCAGTAGAACGAAAAAAATGGGGGGATTTTGATGAGATATTTCTGACCCAGGTCTTCCCGAATAATCTTAAGAATTTTGACGGGACATTGCGTTCTTCCATTTTTCGTGCGTACAATAAACCAATTAACGTGCCGGTTTCACCAGTTCTACGCCTTTCTCCAGCTGAAGTTGAAAATGTCCGAATCTTTGCAGAATCTCATCATCTTGGAACGAAAAAGCACGTTATATTATTTGAGTGTTCGCCGAAAAGTGATCAGTCTTTCGTAACAATGGATTTTGCCCTTGAAGTGTCGGAAAAGCTTATCGAAACAATTCCCGATCTTTGTGTAATAATATCATCAAACGATAGTTTCCTTCCAACTGGTGAACGCATTATTGATGGAAGTGTCTTGTCATTCCGGGAGAATGCTGAGTTGACAAAGTACTGTACATTGTTAATCGGCTGTTCAAGTGGAATCTCATGGCTTTCCACATCCGATTGGGCGAAACCGCTTCCAAAGGTACAGTTGCTGAAGAAGGAGACATGCATGTATGCTTCATTTGTGCACGATCATAAACACCACGGAATTTCATATGATGCGATTATTGAAATGACAGAGTGTTCTGCAAACAAGTTAAGCAATTGTGTAACAACTATTTTAGCAGAAGGTTTCGATTCAGCACAGATGAAATATCATGAGAATATCCGAATAAATTTCAGAAATTACGCTGGAATCATATTTTCAGAGTTACTGAAAAAGGGAAAATACAAAGAAGCAGTAATATCCCTTAAATACACTGCAAAAAGATGGCTTTTCGATATTTTGTTGAGATAAAAAAAATATCTGATTCCCAAATCTGAAGTCATTTATCCCATGAAATAGGAAATTTTCAGCGAGATTTTACTAGTCCATCGGACATACCTGATATATGGTTAATTAAAAAGTTAAAGGATGTAAACATGAAAATCCTCTATGACCACCAGATCTTCTACCGCCAGAATTATGGCGGGGTGAGCCGTTATTTCTGTGAATTGATGAACCGGTTCTCAAAAGATCCGGAGATAAGTTTTATACTCCCGCTTCATTTTGTCCAAAATGATAATTTGGCTCAATTCCCTCAGCTGAATAAATACTGGTCAGGCAGATACACCGGGCTCTATAACAACAAGTGTGTAGCATCGATCCAGAAAAAAATCCGGTTTAACGCGTTAAATTTCGGATTAAATTTTTTTATCAACAACCAGGGTGAATCAGTGAGGTTACTTAAAAAACAGGATTTTGACATATTCCATCCCACCTATTACGAACCATATTTTTTAAAATATCTCCAGAAAAAACCCTATGTTATAACCGTTTATGATATGATTCATGAACTTTTTCCCGAATATTTCAAATCCGATGATCAAACCCGGGCGTGGAAGAAGGAACTCATTGAAAAAGCAGGAATTGTTATTGCAATATCCGAGAATACAAAAACAGATATTTTAAAATTCACGGAGGTCGATCCAGATCGGGTTAAAGTCATTCACCTTGGTAGTCCTTTTGAACATTGTAATGAACCGCAAATCAATACTGCTTCAGATCCTCCTGTATCTGTAAAACCCTACCTGTTATTCGTGGGGGCCAGGTCCGATTACAAAAATTTTAATTTTTTCATTAAATCTGTTGCAGAAATGTTGTGTAAAAATAATGAATTGAATGTAGTAAGTGCGGGATCGATACCATTTTCGCGTAGAGAAAGACAGTTTTTAAGAAATCTGAATACTCTCGATAAAGTACATTACGTAAAGGTAAACGATATTATTCTGAAAAATTTATATCGAAACGCCCAAGCTTTTGTTTTTCCTTCCCTTTACGAGGGTTTTGGTCTTCCAGTTCTGGAGGCATTCTCCTGCGGATGTCCTGCAGTTCTAAGTAACTCCAGCTCACTGCCAGAAATCGGAGGCGATGGAGCAGTCTATTTCGAACCCACAGAAAAGGAATCAATCAATTCCGTTCTGGAAAAAGTTCTTTCTGATGAAACATTTCGGAAGGATTTGATCACAAGAGGATATTACCGCCTGAAATATTTTTCATGGGAACACACTGCACAGAAGACCAAAAAAATATATGAGTCTACGATGAACCAGTAACGGTTTATATCGGGATTCCGGATTCAGGTTCTCGAAACAAGGGACTATTCCGAAATTACGATTTATATATTGTCACAATGCTCTTTATTCATTAAAATCACACGATATTCCGGAAAAATGTCATGCTCACCATTTTCACCATCCCAAAACCTTTTGTCGGCCATATTGGTGTCATCCAGAGAAACGCTATTGTGAGCTGGCTCAACCTCGTCCCGAAATGTGAGATCATTATTTTTGGGGATGAACCGGGGGTCCGGGAAATTGCACAGGAATTTGGGATCTTGCATGTGCCGGAGATTAGGAAAAACGAGTACGGGACACCGTTCCTTGATGATGTCTTTAACAAGGCTCAGAAATTGGCATCCCGGGATATTCTCTGCTATTGTAACGCAGACATAATTTTCTTTAATGACCTTATCGAAGCCGTAAAAAAGGTATTATTCCGGGAATATCTCATGGTTGGAGAACGATGGGACGTTGACCAGACAACTCCACTCGATACCTCTCGTGAACACTGGGCAGAGGAATTTCTTGCGTTTGCGCGGGACCATCATACCGTTCTGAATTTCCCGGGAATGGACTATTTTATCTTCCCAAAAGGTATACTCAATGAATTCCCACCGTTTGTTGTCGGACGCAGGGGGTGGGACAACTGGCTCATATACCACATGCGGATGAGAAAGATACCCGTGATTGATGCAACACCTGTGGTACAGGTGATCCACCAGAACCACTCCTATGCACATGTCCCCCAGAAAGAGGGGACCCGGTGGGAGGGGCCGGAATCCTGGAATAATGTCAAGCTTGCCGGAAACCGCCAGATCTACCTGTGGGAACTTGCGGACGCCGACTGGATGCTCACTCCTGAAGGCTTGAGAAAGAAACCGTCCTCGCTGCGTACAGCAGAACAGGATCTGATTCTTTTAACGCCGGAAAAATTTCATGTCCTTCTCGAACCATTTTACCGGGCAGGACATATAATGAAATTCGGCTATCTGAAATTACGTGAGATCATTAAAAGATAATCCCCCTTTTTAATTGTCCTGGTAAAAACGGTTTTAAATTAAAAAAACCATGGTTAATTTTTATTCTGTGCAAATAAGCTGGTAATCTTTATTGAAAAATTACCCGACTGGTACTCAACCGTGACGGCATATCAGAACGCAATCAGCTAGGTTAAATGATACCCATCTCGCTCAGCCGGGCCGGAAGGTACTTCTTCGTAACAAAATCCAACCCGCGGGCCGCAAATGCCTGCTGTTCCGATTTCAGGTTCATCTCGAGCTGCAGGTTGATCTCCTTCTTCCAGTAATCGGTTGCAAACCGGGGGTCCGTGAGTTCTGACCTGAGTGCCTCAACATCTTTTTCCGTCAGCTTATCCGACGGGAGGTTATAGTCCCGGATATCCCGGGGCTGCAGGCCGAGAAACTGGGACTTCGGTGTTGCGAGGAGCTCGGACATGTGAGCGCTCTTGATCGCCCCGTACGCGACTGATGCATAGATGCGGTACGACCACGGGTCGCCATCGGTAAAAACGAGGACGGGAAGATCCCAGGTCGCACTGATCTTGTTCAGCATCCGCCGCGTCGACCGTGCCGGCTGGCCTTTCAGGTGGACGAGGATCGCGTTGTGTTCCTCGTCAAATCCGTTCTCGATCAACCGGTCGTACATACCGCCGGTCTCGATGGCGATCACAAATTTTGCATCGTGATCGACGAACTCGATATTCTCTACGTTGTTGGGGATCGTATACCCCGCCTGACCGACATCGTCCTGGCAATGGATCGTCTTCATGCCCCGCCGGGTCTCTTCCCTGATCCGCATCGGGCCGTAAATGGATGCACCGTTCTCCTCGGGATGGAGATGAAAACCCTCCCGGGGGACTTCGGAGAGGATCTCGAGATCCTCGATCAGGAAATTACTCTCGTCCTGCGCCCCGAACTTTGCCCGTTTCCAGCCCTCCGAGATATAATACATCTCTCTCAGCGTCGAAGAGCGGTTCTCGATCAGCTGCTGTTTGATAAACCCGATCACATAGGCCATCTTCAGGAGGTGCGTGGCACTCTTGGCCGATGCTGCCGTCCGCAGGCTCTCCTTGTCACCATACTTCCAGACCTCGCTTGAATCGTCGAACTCGATATTGTATTTCGTCCTTGTAGGGAGGGAAATAGAGGGAATCTCGCCGGATTTCATCTGGTCGTACCAGGCACTGGCTATACTCAGCAGCGCCGTCATCGATTTCTTCTCCAGCTCTTCTTTAGACATCGAGATCCACCACCATCATTTTATTGTCTTCTATCCCGCGGATTTCGAGTAAGCCTCTGCCTTTCCCCGCGTACGACACACGCCAGGTCGTCTGGGGGGCGACGTTAACTTTCCATACTTTGGTAAACTGGCCGTCCATCTCGCTCACAAAATCCGGTTTGGGATGTGCATCCGTCGCATTATCAGCAGAGATATCGTAGAGGGATATTTCACCATCATGTCCGGTATAATTGAACAACTCGATAGTCACTTTTCCCTCATGCACCCATTTTTTCGCTATCAGCTTATGCATGAGCTTGCCCTCGATAGGGCTCGTATCGACGAGAGGTTTTTCTACAATTTCGCTCACTTTTGCTGCAATCTCCGGGATGATCGCACAGACCGCACGGGCCCGGTCTTCTGCCACCTTGCTTTTATCCCTGCGGGATACAAAAAGTTTGAGATCGCGTCCAAGATCCTGCAGGGCAAGAGTGATCTCTTTTTCTATCTCCGGGATACTGGCTATGGCGTCCTTGCTCTCGCTGGTGAACGGCACGTTGGTCGAAGCCACATGGACGAGGATGAGAACCGGCCCGGTCGGGAATCCCCCCTGCTGAGGGATGTTGTACGACTTCCAGTTTATGCCGTTGACAGCTTCGGTGATCGCGCAGGCACCCTGCTGGTACATCAGGGGGACGCGATTGGCGAACCTCAGGAGGATCGCGTTACCTTCGACCGGTAGTTTTCCCCCGTACCCTATCGCCGCCTCGACCATGAATGAATGACCGGAGAAGACCGAGGGCTGTCGCGTCCGGGCAGCGACAAAATCCATCGGGAACTCCTTTTCAAGTCCCCGTCGGATCAACTCCTCACCTATAGGCGATAGGCATTGGGTAGCAGGCGGGGCGGGAACCGCGACATCCTGCATAGCAGCGAGGAGTTTTTTCAGGTCATCGGAAGATAGTCCCTTCACCTTCAGACTGCCTTTAAGTCCGGACCTCTCGCACATTTCCTGGGCGCTCTTCTTTCCCACGCGGCTGAACGATTCCACGAGAAAATCGACAAGGTTTAAATCACCTGAAGATGCCATTCGTTTCAGCTGGCCGAACTCGATACCGTGGGGATGGGGCAGGATTGCCACCGGGCAGGCAATCACTTCCTGGCTTACCCTCTCGAACGTGAAAGATTCATCATCGAGTTCTACCCGGAAGCGGGCATGCGGGTTGACCACGGATGTATACCGGAGATATTCCAGGAGCTTTTTCTTCGCCGACATCGTGCTCTTAAACTCGATCTGGACCCGCGTCCCATGGATCCGGTCCCATTCGAACGGTCCCTGGGAAATGATATCTGGCTCGTTCGTCTCGATCCGGATCTGTATCCCGAAGCGGTGAGCTGACTCCCGGGGACCGGTCCGTGAAATGACGACCGTCGGAACGCCGCTTGTCAGCTGGGCATAAAGAACGGCGGCCGAGATCCCAATACCCTGCTGCCCCCGGGTCTGCCGGATCTGGTGGAACCGCGAACCGTAAAGGAGCTTGCCAAAGACGAAAGGTACCTGGGCGGGAACGATCCCGGGACCGTTGTCTTCAACGATGATCCGGAAGATCTCGTTCGACACTTTTTTGATGCTGATAAAAATGTCCGGGAGGACCTGTGCTTCCTCGCAGGCATCCAGCGCGTTATCCACGGCTTCCTTGATGGTGGTGATTACCCCCCTGGTGGGGGAATCAAAGCCAAGGAGGTGTTTATTTTTCTCGAAAAATTCTGCTACACTGATACTGCGTTGCTGCTTGGCCAGCTCGTCAGCGAGCACCATAAGATGACACCTCGGCGATCGCTGAGGGAAGATCCAGATTCTTTTGCTCCCCACTCTGCAGGTTCCTGAGGGTTACATTTCCGGATTCTGCCTCGCGCCCGCCGATAACGACAGCAAAGTCTGCTGATCGGGAGGCATGTGCAAGCTGGGCACCCAGTCCCCTTTCCATGAGATCCATCTCGGTGCGGATGCCGGCTGAACGAAAAGTCCCGGCAACCTTCATTGCATGGTTGCGACCCTCGTCAGTGCAGACGATAGCAACTAACGTATCCTTTTTCTGCCGGAGTTCGCCGAGCGAAACCATCACCCGGTCAAATCCTATGGCAAAACCGCAGGACGCCACATCATCGCCCCCGAAAAGATGGGCGAGCCGGTACGCCCCGCCGCCAAGGATCTGGTTCTCGGCACCCAGGTTCTGGGCAAAACCCTCAAAGACCATCCCGGTATAATAGTCCAGTCCGCGGGCAATCCCAAAATTTAACGAGTAGTTTACCTCCGCTGCGTCAAGACTTTCTATCGTCCGGGTAATCCGTTCTTTCTCGGGGATAGTTCCGGCAATTTCGAATGCTTCTGCAAGATCCCGGCATGCGACCAGGGAAATAAGGGAAGTGCCAAGATCAGGGTTGTTCGTCGATTCAAGCATACTTTTGAGGCCATCCAAATCTTTCTTATCCAGAAAAGCCATCATCCTTCGTTGTTCCGGGTACTCGAAATCCCTGAGCAGGTTTCTCATGAACGAGAGGTGCCCGACTTTCAGGTCGTACGTGACTCCGGTGGTGTTCAGCATGTCCGCCGCGAGCGTGATCACCTCCGCATCAGCCTGCGCAGTATCTGCCCCGATCAGCTCCACACCGAACTGCCAGAACTGGCGATACCGTCCTTTCTGGGGGCGCTCATACCGGAAGCAGTCAGCAAAGTAACACCAGCGCAGGGGTTTTGGTGCGACCTTTGCTTCGTTTATGTACATCCGGATTACTGCGGCGGTGATCTCGGGTCGCAGGGCAAGCTTGCGCCCTCCCTTATCTTCAAAGACATACATCTCCTCAACGATCCCTTCACCCGATCGCATGGTGAACAGTTCGAGATCCTCAAACTCCGGCGTACAGACTTCCCGGTAACCCCAGCGGCGCGCTACTTCCCGCATGCGCCATTCGATCATGCGCCTCGCTTCCATTTCATCGGGTAAAAAATCCCGCGTTCCCCTCGGTTTCTGCAGCATGTGAAAAGTCCTTTGTCCAGTACTGTTGGTGTTTGTGTTATTTCTTATTCGTCCTGTTGATCGTTATACTTCCCAAAAAACGCTGGAGCGTCCCTTCACTTCCCCATATCTTCTCCCGAACTATCCTCCCCTGCAGAAACAATGCACCAAGGATAACGCCGAGGCCCAGCAGTTCCAGCAGGGATACCGTTAATACGACCCCCACTGAAGCAAGGGCACCGTACGCAACCCCGTGGTATGCAGCTTTCCGGTAACCGGGAAGACCGGTCCGGAAAAATATCCGCGCATCGCGCAGCCAGAGAAAAATGGTTGCTGCCGCACCAAACAGGGCAACATACGTGAGATACGTCATGGTATGAACTAACTTATTATACGCTGTCCCATATCTGTATTATTACAACTATGCCTCCTAACCAGACGTTAAAGGACGTCCTTGCCCGTTATAAGAAGGGTGAGATTACCCTTGATTCTGCCGCGGAAGAGATAGAAGGGGTGCGACTCGATCATATCGGTGATATTGCCTGCATGGATACCGGGAGATCTATCCGATGTGGCATGCCGGAAGTGGTACTTGCCGAAGGAAAAGATACAAACCACCTGGCCAGTATTGGTATACAGCATGCCGAAACAACGGGGAGGTGTATAATTACCCGCATCATGCCGGACCAGGTTACTTCCCTGGAGAATTTAACCCGGACCCGGGGAATCAGCGTTCATTATCATGAAGCAGGGCGCATACTCGTACTTTCGAAAGGCAGCTCTCCGAAGAAGACCGGGGGCATTATCGGTATAATCACCGCTGGCACATCAGATATCGGGGTCGCCGAGGAAGCGAAGATCATCGCTGAAGAGATGGGGTGCGAAGTTCGGACGGCCTATGACGTCGGTGCAGCCGGGATCCACCGCCTCTTCCCGGCCCTGAAGCCGTTAATCGGTGCCCATGTTCTCATCGTCTGTGCAGGCCGCGAAGGAACACTTCCCTCAGTTGTCGCCGGTCTTGTCGACAAACCGGTGATTGGGGTTCCGGTCAGCACAGGATACGGGTACATGGGAAAGGGGAAAGCAGCCCTTGCAAGCATGCTCCAGTCCTGTTCGGTAATCGCTGTCGTTAATATCGACGCCGGTTTCACTGCAGGGGCATTTGCCGCGCGTATAGCGAACCTTGGGGTGATGCCATGAAACGCGGATTTTATATCGGTCGGTTTCAGCCGTACCATAACGGGCACCAGTCGGTTCTCGAGCATATTGCACGCGAAGTGGATGAGATCATTATCGGGATCGGGAGCGCGCAACTCTCCCACCTTCCGGATAACCCGTTTACGGCCGGAGAGCGTGTCCTGATGATCACCCGGGCTCTTTCATCCATTGGCCGCCCGTTTTATGTCCTCCCCATTGAAGATATCCAGCGCAACGCGCTCTGGGTGGCGCATGTCCGTTCGATGACTCCTCCTTTCGATCTCTGTTACTCATCAAACCCGCTCGTTATGCAACTCTTCAAAGAGACAGGTATCAGGGTCCAGTCTCCCGAAATGTATGAACGTGAAATCCTGAGCGGGACGGAGATCCGGAGGCGTATGCTCAAAGGGGAACCCTGGAAAAACCTCGTTCCCCCTGAGGTTATCCAGGTGCTTAAAGAGATCGATGGCGTGGAAAGGCTTCGCCAGATTTCCCTTAATGACCAGTAAAATTCAAAACGCCGCATTCACGGTAATGATCCAGACCCGGTGAAACCCATGTATAAATTTTTCAAAAATTTCCTGAAAAAAAAAGAGCCGGATAATATCACCTTTGCATTTGACGCCATTCCGGCGTGGCTCGGCGAGCACGAAAAGGTCTTACGGACTACACTCCAGACCGAAACGGATGCACCAGTACAAAATATCAGGAATGCAACGGCACAACTCCGGCATATTATCAACGGGATTGCCGATGCCGAACACGACCCGGCAACCCACCCGAAACTCAAGGCGATCGCCAAAAATTCACTTCCCCTCTTTGTGAAGGCGATGAAGGTCTCATTATCAAAAGACCTTCCGGAAGATATTGAAGAATTTTATTCTGCCGCGGTGGAAAGCGTGAAGGGCTGCCTGAACAGTACCCGCGGGCAGGGACGGTACCTGCAGGTAGTGTTTCCCGAAGAGATGAAAGCAGTCAAGACCGGGATCGATGCAATCGGTCGGGAGATTAATGGGATAACCACAACTCTCACTGCGTACCGAAACAAGATAACGCAGTCCCATGAAGTACGAACGCTCTATAATGCCCTGCTTGACATAAGGACTGATTCGGAAAAAGCCCGTGAAAAAGACCAGCGGATACGTACCCGCATTGCAGAAATCACCCACCGGATTGAGCAGCTGAGAAAAGAACTGGAGAACCTTTCAGTCGATGCGGGAATGGATGAGACCAAAAAAACAAAATTCATCCTCGATGACCGGGAGAAAAAAAGGGAGGATCTGACCCGTACCTACACGGCACTTTCTATGACGGCTTCCCACGTCTTCCGAAAAGCAGAAAAAATTGCCACAAAACAGCGCCATCCCGGGGAAATTTCAACTCTCCGAAAGGTAATCGACCTTCTTTCAGATCATACCGTTCCTGACCCGGATGATCTGGCTTCTGCTCTTGCCATGACTTGTCCCATAACAGAACGGATGATCGGCGCAGGGGAGATTATATTAAAAAACAAGGAAGAAAGGGGGATTTTTTCTGACACGGGCCAATTCTGTACGGAAATGCGCACTGCCTGCACCGATGTAAGAAAAGAGGAGACGGAATGCAGGAATCTTCAGGATGCTCTCGCCTCGCATCCCGTTCTCGTGAAGATGAATGCCCTGGAACGGGAAAAAGCCCAGCTTGAACACATGCGGGAAAAAGAAAAACAGGAACAAAAAGACCTCACGGAATGGAGAGAGAGAATAGTAGAGAGAATTCCGTTCCTGGAAAAAGAACTCCAAAATAAAATTGAAGGGATTATGGGGAAGGGCGTGCAACTTCGGTTTGACGACCAGACGAAGGTATGAGGGTAAATACCAGCATCGTGATCTGTCCGGCAGGTTTCATTTTTTTAGTAGACCCGTAAGGGATCTTTTTACGTTATTGAACATTTATCCCCACAAAATCACTCAAATCACTCTGGTTGGTGGAAAACTCATCGGACCAGCCGTAGCAATCGTGGAGCATCTGGGCAATGACGTCCGAAAACGTCATATTCCGGCGTTTGAGTACCAGAAGCGCCTCATACACCTCGGGATCGATTCGGATTGAACGTCCCTCGCCAGCACGAGGCATGATTACCATTTTGTGGTTACTACTTATAAACTTATCTTTTAATTAACCTTCAAGCGAGGCTCCGGATAATCGCAGACCGGAGAGAGCTTGGGGAGTTACCAGTCTCCTGAACTGATACGAATGAACGAAAACGTAGAGAAATCGGTGTAGGCAAACTCCGGTTCATCCCCGTGACAGCCACCGACACGCAGGAGCGAGGGAAGATCCAGCGGGGTCCTTGCTACCTCAATACGGCCTTTCCCGCTGCCTATAGTACCTTCAAGGGGTTCAAACTCAATCGGGAACCGGACGATACCCTCGGGCGTCTTACGGCAGCAGATATTCTGATGCTGATGCCCGCAGCACATGTGGGTAAAGCCACGCGCTGCGAGCGCATCAAACGCCATCGAAGCAGTATAATTATACCCGGCGAATGAATCCCCGGATTTATGGGAAAGCCGCTGCCAGCACTTGAGCCGGAGTGTCTGGGGTCCCAGATCCAGAGGTCCCCCATGGACAAAGAGCATCCCACGATCCGACCATTCCATAGGCATGTTATCAAAGATGGAAAGAAGCGGGGAGTTCCGTATCTGTTCATGACGGTACATGCTTGCCGGATCACTTCCACTTACTAAGATCCCGTTCAGGAATGCATGATCGTGGTTGCCAAGCACGGACCTGAGTTGATATTCATGCGAAAGTGTGTGTATCATCTCCAACGTTTCACGGGGGCGATCTCCACGGTGAATGAGATCTCCGAGATTAACAAGAACGTCGACCTCGCCGAATGCCTGTCGGAACAGTGGGGACCGGATACATGATGCGAGTGCGCTTATTGCGACTGAATCTGCATGAACATCAGAAAAGATTACGACACCCATGTTGTTGGCTGAATATTGGAGCTCCTTTGTTCATATAAACTGATGATACGAACGGTTACCCTCATGATCCCAATCCGGATGAGCAACGTTCATGAACGAGGGATGCCAAAATCTAAAGAGATCGGGTGATACGGGGTTTTCCGGAAGATGTAGTCCAACCCGGTTCCGGTTTTCACTTGACCTTGTATGAGAACGGTAATTCCGGCGGGACTTCAGCATCCCCTTTGTGCGACCATACATAAAATTTGATTCATCAGAACAACCAATGGAGAACCAGATAAAAATGGAACAATATCTTACCGGGTATATCAACCGCATGAGATCCCACGTAAACGGCTTTCCTGCAACGACTGCACATGAGATTGCATCAGCATTCCTTGCCTTCAGGTTCAGACTGTATCCCAACGCAATTCAGGAATGCACCCGGGCGATATCCCTTATTCCCGATAACGGTGTCAACGGTGCCCTGAAAAAAGCCCTCTTAATTGTCCGTGCAAATGCGGAGGATCTCGAAAACGCACAGTTCACTGCAGACCTAACACGGGCTTTTTCGGATGAAGAGCGTCCGTATATCCCGGTAGATCTGCCCCCGGACCGGATCGAAGATCCGGGCACCTTCCAGCTGGACAACGCTCTTGTCCTGATATATGCGGTTGCCGTTATTACATCTCCTGACGATGAGGAGACATTAGCCGAGCACCGCAAATTTATAGTACGATTACTGATGGGCTACAAGAAGGCACTTGGTCTGGATTAGTTCCGGGAATCACCGGAATACCTGTCCGGCGAAGCTCTTCACGAGATTAAATGGCAAGCTTGGAGAATGTCACGCTTCAGAAAAACAGGGAAGAAAAATATCATCACGAGGGAAAATCACAGGCTGTCGAGGCTGACACCGCTGAAGTCCTGGGCAACCTGCTGGATATCCCTGACTCCAAACGCAGTCTGCACCATATTCAGTTCGAGTGAATTTGCCGCATCGCACATGTAATCAAGGATGTCAACGGACAGTTCCTTATGGATCTTGCTCTTTTTGAGCTGGTCCACCAGGGCAGCCATCTTCTCCGGCTTTTCCATGCGGAGTTTTGCAAGGCTCATAACGCACATGTAAATCCGAGTCAGGTTCCGGTCCGTACCAGTAATGGTATCGAAGAAATTTTTTATAACCTGTGCCTGGTATATGTCTCCACCCATGACTTCACCTCCTTTTCACTCTGTATGTAGGTAATTTTCCTGTTTACTTTATCCTTTTATAAACTTTGTGGCAAAAATTGCTTTTTCCTGATAAAAAACCAATAAAAAATAGTTATTTTCTCAAAGTGCGGGGGAATTGTCTGACAATCGGATGCCGTGCGTCTTACTACGCCGCATCGCACCGCAACTATTTTGCTGCTGAAACAATCTTGATGATGTCCCCATCCTTGAGCAGGTGGTTTTCCTTTATCCTCATCTTTGTCCGTGCATCGATCGCATATAAAAATCCCTTTCCGATATCCGTATGCACCTGGAACGCAAGGTCGTGGGGTGTCGATCCTTTCCTCATCAGGAAGGCATCGGGGAGCACTTCGCCTTTCTTGTTACAGAAGTGGTTCTCGTCTTCAACCGGGTAGACAACGATCATGTCAAGCAGCTCGAATACCGCACGGTTCAGGGCCTGCTGAACACCCGTGCCCTTATACTGTTTCATCACTTCTGCAATCTTTGCCAGTCCGACTTTCTGCGCAGCATTGAGCGTTCCCTCGTTGACTATCCTGAACTCCATATCCCCGGGCAGATACTGAATAACATGGGAGCCGGCTGCATTCCGCAGTGCGAGCTCGGATGCCGCACTCGCAAATGCAATGTTCCCGGTGGCAAGTTTTGAACGGATTACTTCAGGTGCCTGATCGACTTTGTTCCCGATAACGAGCATCGGCTTTGAGATTTTCACTATCTCTGCACAGAGCGGGATGAGATCTTCGATGGTTGCATGGACGAGATCGAGCTTGAGCTTCAACTCGACGTCCCGGACATCCTCCATGGTGATGCCAAGACCCGTGAACACATCGGCAATTCCCTGCTGGATAGCAGTGCCCTTTCCCTGGGACATCCGGCTTATCCTCGTCCAGTGTTTATCGAGAATCCCGTGGACCCACATCGTCATCTCGAAGATAAGGAACTTTATGTCTTCCTCCGGATCATGGTTCCCGACACCCACGGGATTTCCCTCGCTGTCTGTCCCGCCGCTCGCATCGATGATGTGAAGTATGGCATCGGCCTGGCGAAGGTTGTCAAGGAACTGGTTGCCCAGGCCTTTGCCCTTATGCGCATCAGGGACAAGACCGGCAACATCGATTAAGTTCACGGCCACAAACCTGTTGCCATCAATACAGTGTCCACAGGTAAGGTGAAGATCCCTGCATGGGCATTTCGTTCGCACATACGCTACACCAAAGTTCGGATTGATTGTCGTAAACGGATAGTTGGCAATCTCGACATTGGCCATGGTCGCCGCCTTGAAAAATGTCGACTTTCCGCAATTGGGTTTACCCGCAAGGGCCAGAGTGATCATGTGTGGTTCCTCATAAAGTTATTCGATACCGTTCCTGGATTGTTGTCTGATGAGATTCTGGCAATTAGTTGTCCAATTGACCGATCCTGATCCTTCTTATACATCCATATGCTCTGAAACATTCTTTCCTGCGGGCACGAAAAAACTGATCGTTTCACGCACGTACAGAATCTGACAAAGCTTTTCATGCCTGCTTATTAAAAGATACTTATGACGTTCATACAGAAAAAAATCTGGTACTATGAAAAGCCGGGTGAATCCAACACCCGGGATTCGGCAGGTTTTGCTATCGAACGCGCCAAAGAACTTGATATTAAATCCATTGTTGTGGCGAGCACGTCAGGAAAAACTGCACAGGTCTTCTTCGAAGCGATGAAAGGATCAGGTATTGAGCTGGTTGTCGTATCCCATGTGTTCGGATTTGCCAAGCCGGGGGAATGGGAATTTTCCGAGGAAATTGCAGTTAAATTGAGGAAACAGGGTGTCCGGATTGTCACCGGCACCCACGCGCTCTCGGGAATCGAACGGGCATTTTCCCGATCGCCCAAAGTTGGAGGTGGATCGCGCAGCGATGCAGTCGCCGAGGCGTTACGGCGTATTGTCGCTGTCGGGCTCAAGGTCGCGGTAGAATGCGTATTGATCGCCGCTGACCAGGGGGTACTGGAAGTCGATAAAGAAGTCGTTGCCGTTGGGGGGACCGGAAGTGGTGCTGATACAGTCTGCGTGATCCGGCCTTCATATACCGGCAGTTTCTTTGATCTCCAGGTACGGGAGATCGTCGCGATGCCGAGGATCCGGTAACGATGGCAATCGCAGAGCTTAAAGAGGCGTTAACTCTCCTCAGGCGGATGCCATTACTCTGGATACCCGGTATTGCCGGGGGATCCCTGGCTGCTGCTCTGTGGATCACCCTCAATCTCTCTGGAACATTTTTTGCCGGCAGGCTGGTAGTGTTCTCCGGCCTGGTGCTTTTTATATTTACCACCGGAATGCTAACGATAATCCGGAAGAACGAAGGTACTATCCGGGAATTGCTTGCCGGCGGCATCAGGTACTATTTCCGGGTACTTCTGCCCCAGCTCGTGATTATTTCCGGCGTTATATTCGTTTTTATTCTTTTGACGGTAACGTTCAGCCTTATCGGGATAGCCGACGTCAACATAGTGACTGCCCTCACCGTTGGCTTCATGATTCCGACACTATTCCTTACCTTCTTTTATGATACCGCCGCAGTTTTCGAGGACCGTCGGGTGTTTGAATCCATAAGGCGAAGCATCCAGCTGGTCATCGCACACATTAATGCAGTAATCGTATTCTTACTCGTCTCCCTGGCGATCTTCGTTGGGGTTGTTCTCGCGCTGATGATAATCTGGGAAGCGTTCCTGTATGATAAGCTCGAACCCCTGTCCCGCTACAATGAGACCCAGCTCCAGACACTCAGCCCGGATCAGCTCGTCGCGATGATTGGCCCGGGAGGCATCGGAATAACCGCGATAATACTATTCTTCGGTATTTTTCTGCTTCTCCCGATCCTCTACAGCTATAAAGCATGTTTCTTTAAAAAACTGGCCGGCGGAGTTATTATCACCCAGCAGCCGACGACAGGAGAGTTTGATAACAAAGGACGCTGGTATAAATATTAAAGAATTACCTGCGTTTTTCAACAATTTTTCACCGGGGTAACCCGGGGAAAATCATTACCCTGTTCGGGAGGCAGAATAGTGGACATTCCTCATCGTCGGATCCAGAACTGGTGGCAGGTTATTTTTTTTTACCGGGATTTTCTGAGGGTAAACCCTGGCGATTAATTTGATTCATTGTTTTGAAGATGAGGATCAAAAATGTGCCCTCAAAAAAATCGAAGGTTCTCGTCCGATCTTTAAAACCGGAAACCGGAGGACCAAAAACAAGTCTCTCCGTACCCGGCATTGCACGCACAATGATAGAGTTCTACCTTGGGATGTATCGTTTTTTGCCGGGGGATGCCTCAACAACCTGAGGGCATGAACACGAGGGCTCCCCCTAGAGCAGGGTAATATTGTGTGATGATTTCCCTTGAAAAATCGTATGTGCTCTTTCATGATTATGGGGGTTGAAACCCCCATTCCCCCTTAATACGATGAACACCGCCGCCCCCGACGGGGCGTCCCTGCGGGGGATCAGGACTTTTTAAAAAGCCCCACTGCCCCGTCGTGACTCTGAGAGGCCATGAGGAGGTGAACCTCGTAACTATTCTGATTTTTCATTGTTCGTAAGTAAATACCCGTTCATGCCTTTTTCCAATTTCCCCGGGATATCAATAAATTCTACAATTTCATGAACATAAACAAGGAAATTGCAAACAATCCTCCCCCGATTGTGGCAAGCAGATTGGTACCGGCATTACCCAGAAACCCCCGGTTCTCGAGCGTCGCACCGACAAGACTGTCGATATTCGTACCAATAAAACCCGCAAGGGCGCAAATCACCATCATCCATGGCGTAATTACATTCAGCGTCAGGGCAACAACTGATACAACAAAACCACCCAGAAGTGCGACCGTTTCGCCCCGTAATGTAACACCCCCGTTTGTACCTATCGGGACTTTTTTCAGCGTGGTAATCATATAGGGAATTCCGCCGGTCACGCCAATCTCGCTTGCCAGGGTATCGGCTGCGGCCGTTGCCACACAACCGACATACATGACAACGAAGACCGGCTGCTGGAAAACTCCGAAAAGGACTGCAGCTGCAGCTGCGACGATCCCGTTGGCAAAGACATTCCTGTACCCACGCGCCCCGCTATGGCCCTGTTCAACACCGATCCTCTTTTTATACTCAAATTTATATCTGGTCGCGGATGAACCCAGAATGAAAAAGGAGAGCATAATCAAAAACCACTGCGTCCCCTGAGGTGCGGCAAATACCAGCAGGATAACCCCCACGAGTGCTGCAGAGAAGAGGCCGGAGAGATCGGCGGTTTTTGCCCGGAATGCAAAAAATCCAAAGGAAAAACCAACGATAACGGCGATAACCACCAGCAGAAGATCTGCCTGATAGTTAAGCTCCCGGATCAGCCACATCGTCATGGCGATCCCGATCGCCTCGAGGACAAGACCATCCTCGTACTTAAGCAGAATGGTTTTAAAAAGGACCGCAGCAATAATTCCGAAGATCACTGCCAGGAAAAATTTCTGGTCGAGATATGCTATGACAAGAACGCCTGCCCATGCCGTCGAGATAATATAATACAGGTATGTATTCAGATCATCCGCACCGCGCTGGAAGACCAGTTCTCCCATGACGAGCATCGCCAGCGTGCAGCTGAACACAAAAAGAGGGAGGAGCGTAACGCCGTAGAGCACGGCAATCACACAAAAAGAGTACGCGAGATATTTTGTATCAAAAAAACGCCACAGGATGAGCGCATAGAGAATAACAATCAGGGTCATCAGCCACGGGGGCTGGATATAGGGAGCTACCAGAATGGCACCGGCAACAAGTACTGCCGCGTAACCGAGCCCTCGTTGTCTCTCCATTTGTCAGTTATTTGTCTTCAAGCAAAAAGAGTTTTATTGTACCGGTATTTTCCCGGAAAAACGAATGCCGGTGTTTAAGGTCCTGGTACGATTACCGGGATACGATCACTATATTTTATTTCACATCCAACCTTCTCAAGAATGATATCCTCTGATCAACTGCCGAAAAACTATGATTTCGCTGAGGTGGAGGAGCGCTGGCGCGGCACCTGGCGCGACGAAGATCATTATTTTGACAAAAACTCGAAAAAACCCCAGTTTGTGATCGATACGCCCCCGCCCTATCCGACGGGAAATTTCCATATCGGTAACGCATTAAACTGGTGTTATATCGACTTTTTAGCCCGTTATAAACGCATGAAGGGCTTTAATGTGATGTTTCCCCAGGGATGGGACTGTCACGGACTTCCCACAGAAGTCAAGGTGGAGGAACTCAATCACATTACCAAGAATGATGTCTCCCGCGAGGAGTTCCGGCGGATGTGCCGTGAACTCACGGGGAAGAACATCACCCAGATGCGGCTCACGCTCCGTAAAATGGCATTTTCGACCGACTGGAGCAATGAATACATCACCATGATGCCGGATTACTACGGCAAGACGCAGCTCTCATTCCTGCGAATGTTCAAAAACGGGTACATTTACCAGAGCGAGCACCCGGTGAATTATTGTACGCGGTGCGAGACCGCGATCGCATTTGCTGAGGTTGCGTATGAAGACCGGGAAACCCTGCTCAATTATTTTGATTTCAATGGGGTGGAGATTGCAACTACCCGGCCAGAGCTCCTTGCGGCCTGTGTTGCACTGGCGGTTCACCCGGGAGATGAACGGTACGATTTCCTGAAAGGCAGGAAGTTGAACGTCCCGATTTTCGGTCATGAAGTCCCGGTTGTTCAGGACGAGGCAGTCGATCCCGGATTTGGCTCCGGTGCCGTCATGATCTGTACGTTTGGCGACAAACAGGACGTTCACTGGTGGAAACAGCACAACCTCGCTCTCCGCAAGGCAATCGATCGCCAGGGGAAAATGACGGAAATTGCGGATAAGTATCAGGGCATGACTACCGCTGAGTGCCGGACCGCAATTCTTGCCGATATGAAATCCTTAAAAATCCTGAAGCGTCAGGAGAAGCTGGCGCAGCGTGCAGGTACCTGCTGGCGCTGTAAAACACCCATAGAGATCCTCTCGGAACGACAGTGGTTCGTGAGGATCAAACCCGATGAGATCCAGGAGGCCGCTCACCGGATCGTGTGGCATCCCGAGCACATGCTCCGGCGGATGGAAAACTGGATCGAACAGATGGAATGGGACTGGTGCATCTCCCGACAGCGGATCTTTGCAACACCGATACCGGTCTGGTTCTGTAACACGTGCGGTGAGATGATAACCCCCGAAGAAAACGATCTGCCGGTCGATCCGACACGGGTAAAGCCAAAACATGCCTGTCCTCAATGTGGCAGCAACGAGTTCAGCGGGGAAGTTGATGTCCTTGATACCTGGATGGACTCCTCAATTTCGGTCCTTAAAGTGACCGGTTGGGACGGGAGCGGGATACCCCCGTACTTCCCTGCCCAGATCCGTCCCCAGGGTCATGATATCATCCGCACATGGGCATTCTATACCATCCTTCGTTCTGTTGCCCTGACCGGGCAGAAGCCCTGGGACGAGATTCTGGTAAACGGTATGGTGCTGGGGGAAGACGGCTTCAAGATGAGCAAGAGCCGGGGCAATATTATAGTTCCTGAGGAAATCCTGCTGAAATATGGCGCCGATGCGCTCAGGCAATGGTCGGCAATGGGTGCGGCGACCGGATCGGACATCATGTTCAACTGGAACGACGTTGTGGCCGCATCACGTTTCCAGACCAAGATGTGGAACATTGCAAAGTTCGCCCTGATCCAACTGGAGAAGGAAGGCTTTGATAAAAACGTTCGGGTTACTGCGCTCGCCGACCGGTGGCTTCTCGTTCGTCTCTCGGATACTATCCAGGCGGTGAGTGATGCGATGGAGTGTTACCAGTTTGACGTGGCACTCAAGGCGATCCGTGAATTTGCCTGGGAGGTTCTTGCCGATAATTATATTGAACTGGTCAAAGGCAGGTTATATACCGGCGGCGAGTCACGCAAAAGTGCACTCCTTGTTCTTTATACTGCCTTCGATGCACTCTGCAAAATGCTCGCTCCATTCACCCCCTACTTCGCGGAAGAATGCTATTCTCATCTGAACAAAGGTGCAAGCGTTCACCAGCAGCCGTGGGTTTCCTTTACCTATGAGGATGAAGCAGCAAGGCGTGAAGGCAACCTGCTCGTACAGGTAGCAGCGGAGATGCGCAAATATAAGCATGACAGCGGACTCGCCCTCAATGCGCCCCTTGGCAGGGTAACGATCTACGCACCCCATACGGTTAATGATGAGGGCGATACCGGGCGCACCCTGAATGCGGACGTCCACTGGCGGACTGATGCGGCAAAGCTCGACCGAGTGGTCACGGATATCAATTTCAATCGCTCGATAATAGGCCCGGCATTCCGCAAACAGGCACCGGCATTCATGGCTGCCGTAAAATCGCTGTCGCCCGATCACCTGGTACGTCCCCCAAAAACGATCCTTCTTGAAGGTCATGAAGTGGCAATACCGGAAAACGCATTTGCCCCGAAGTTCTCCTTTCTGGAGGAAGGGGCAAAAGTTGATGTGATCACTATCGGCGACGTGATTGTGACGATTGTAAAATCTGCCTGATAGTATCGGCGACAAACCGGGCAATCTCATCTTTTTCCTTCAGTGCGTCTACAAGTACGAACCGTGATGGATCTTCCTCGGCGAACCTGAGGTAGTTATTCTGCACTTTTTCGAGTGTTTCCCGTTTCTCGAAATGCTCGCGCTCGTTCTGTGGTTTGAGCCGGGAAAGGGCTTCATCGATGGGGAGGAAACAGAGGAATGTTTTATCCGGTCTGATCGACCATTTATTATGCATTGCACGCAGCCATTCCTCCGGTTCCGGGATCACTCCTTCGAGAGTGACTGCCTGGTACGCATACCTGCTGTCACTGTATCGATCGGAGATGACCAGTCTTCCGGCTGCAAGGGCAGGGCGGATAATTTTTGCAAGGTGAGCTGCATGATCTGCTACAAAGAGCGTAGCTTCAGTTACCGGATCTATCTGTTCTGCTATCGCCCGGCGAACTGACTCTCCTACCCAGGTAGCCCCCGGCTCACGGGTGAAGACCGGATCAAGATCGGCAAGCAGTTCCTGAAGCGCCCTGTGTAACGTGCTCTTCCCACTCCCATCTATACCCTCAAGCGTGACTAACAATAGATTCCCCTCCGGATCCATCCAATCGGGACGATTCCCCGGTGAAATGCAGTGCTGATGATGGCCCCGTCAAACCCTGAATCGCTGATTTTTTCGAGATCGCCGGGGGTTGACACTCCGCCACCGTAAAAGATCTTCCCGTCATATGCCCTGCGGATCTTTTCCAGCATCGGTCGATCAATACCGCTTTCGGTGCCTACGGCGCTGATATTGAGCAGAATACACCCGTCAAAATCCCATTGTCGTGCAGAGGTAAAAACATCCACCGGATCCTTCCCGGAGGGTATGACACGCCCTTCTTTTATATCAATGCTGAGGCAGCCTCCATGATATCGCGACAGATCGCTGCCTCCGGTCTCAGTCCCGACAATGTTCACGATATGATCACCTGCCAGCATATCATCCGGGGAATGACACCCGCGATCAACATAACAACACCTGACGTTCTCTGCGCATTTCTGAATTACCGCATCATGAGACCCGGTCCCTTCAATCCGATCGATGTCGGCAATATACAGGTATTTTGGGCCGATGGCCTTTACAAAGCCGACGGGTTCTGCCGTCGGAGAACACCCCCAGTCGAGGGGTTTGTACGTCTCACGCTGCCCGGATTTGCCGTGGACGACCAGATTTTGCCGCAAATCCATCGCAAGAAATAGTTTCATAGGCGAACGCAATCACTACTATTCTTAAGTAAACTTTATCATAATTTAATCATAACGCAATACAAAGACTCTCACATGCCATCAGTTAGGAGCTTTCTGGGAGGAGAGAAGCTTCCGGCATCGACCCGCAAAGCATACCTCTCTGGTTTATGCTCTTTCGCTGAATGTATTTATGAGTTACCGGGGAAAACGACAAACAATTTCATACTAAGTAAAAATTGTGTATATCGGACGCTAGGGAAAAAGTGAATGGAAGATACCAGTTCATTTCGATTGGTTGGACGTGTACGGATTGTGGATACTTCTTAATGGAATAAGTCTACACAAGTGAAACAACAGATTAAGAAACGAACAATCATTAATCCTGTTTAATAATCTCTTAGCAATATTGTCTGGTCTTTGAATTGATTCTACCGGAATGATTCCCGCTTGTCTTTGTCACTCTCTTCCTTTCTCAGTTAACAGTACTGTGGGGACGCCACCTCTCTCCCCCTATTAAGAGAACACATTTAGTACAGCCCATCTTGGATGGTTGGTGCTGCTGTGTCGGGACGTATTCAATATGATTTTAAAACCTGCACGAAATTCAACAATCAATTAGCAAAGTTTATCATATGAAATTACTATTATCAAACATCTTCTCCGTTTTATAAAACATATCCAATTGATTTCGGAGAGAGGGAGTTGAAAAAAGATGAAGAAGATTGTATTAACAGCGATTATTATAGGATTATTTATTTGTGGTGTAGCATCGGCAGGGCTTGGCGGGGACGGAAAAGAACATAATCAAATTCCGGTATCAGTAAGCTCTTTCAATGTTCCGATGGTTGGACAGCAACAAGTTAGCTGCAAGATTCTCTGGGACACAACCCATGGAGATACTTCGTCGGATGGTTTCGCAATGTATGGAGAACTGGTTTCTGACCTACAGAGCAAAGGGTGTACCGTAACCACAACAACCGCCGGTGTTGACACGCCGGGGCTTCTCTCGCAATATAACGTTCTGGTAATCAATGCGGGATCGTCAGCCAATTCAGCCTATACAACACCCGAAGTGAACGCCATTAATACCTTTGTGAATAATGGTGGTGGACTGCTAGTCATGGATGAATGGCTTGGTTTCCACGCAGACAACCTTGAACCGGTTGTCTCGCAATTCGGAACCCACGACATAGCCACGATCGGTTCTTATGATCACATCACCAATCTTGATACGACTCAACCGATATTTTCCGGCGTCTCCTCAATTGAATTATTCTATATCGGAGCTCTAAGCGCCCAGTCACCTTCCACTGCAGTTGCATGGGACGGGCAACAGGCAGTTGTCAATGTAGTTACCGGGAAAAAGGTTGTTATTATTGGAGACGATAACGTCTTCCAAACGGACACAACGTATAATTTTATCAATCAATTCGATAACCGGAAATTCGCCTCAAACGTATTTACCTACCTGTGCCCAAAGCAGGAGATCATAAAAGGCCCAGAATTCCCGACAATATTCCTACCAGCGGCCATGATCATTGGCTTCCTAGGAGCCGTACTCCTCATCCAGAGAACCAGAAAACGCTAATCTTTTTTTTTAAATCAGAGGATATTTCACTCCACTCCTAAAGTATCTGCCAACAGAACGCGAATATGACCATCCGTACTTTTTATCCGGTCCATCCTCTCAATGACTTTAGCTCACATTTGTGAACCGATAAGCTCCAGTTGGAACAATAATCTCAAATTTGGCACCTTTTCCCGGTTCACCGGTTTCTTGGATCGTCATCCCGGTGCTATCAAGAATTGTCCGGGCGAGGAACAATCCAAAACCGGTATGCTTAAAGAATTTCCGCTCGAATATCGCCTCTTTATATTCTGCAGGTATTCCCTCGCCATTATCCTGATAGATCAATATTAGTTGGTCATCCTGGGTTTTACATGAGATTTCAATGGCTGTAACGGTTTTACCGTGGCGAAGTGTATTCTCGAAGAGGGTGTAAAAAACCTTCTCGAGTAAGGGATCTGCATACAGTTCAAGATTGTCACATTTTACTAAAACTGATATTTCAGATAGCGGGAGGTCAGCTGCAGCCAATCCGATAACCTTCCTGATATCAAACCATTGGGGGGATTGAGCCCCGATATCCTGGTAATCTTTTGTAAATGTGATCTGGGTCCTGATGTTCCGTGCAGCCTGCGTTTCCTTGTTAATATATTCCTGCAGGGTGGAATCAGGATATGACATCTGCATAATTTCGAGATAACCGAGAATCGCGGTAAGCTGGTTTAAGATATCATGCCGGGTGATTGAATTCAACAGGTTGAGTTTATCATTGGTTTTCCGGAGGGTATCTGCATAGGTTGTCAATTCTGAAGCATAATGCTCCAGTTCGGCTTCAGTGATCTTGTTTTCAGTAATATCGATGAGAGATGCAACACTCCTTTTCGTTCCGGGCAACATATCTGCGGTCAACAGAATGTTACGTATTTCTCCCGATTTTGTAATAAGCCGGAACTCGTATTGTTTTGGTACTGTTTCTGGTTTTTCCAGCCGTAACTTGCGTTGTTGAATCATTTTTTCGAGATCATCTTTGAATATGAATTCAGCCCAAGATCTCCCTTTGTCAATATCCTCCTGAGAAATGCCAGTCAGCCTGAAGAATTCTTTATTGGCAAAACTGATGGTGTTGTCTTCTTCTATGATGAGCATTGCAGTACCGGTATTTTCAAATATTGTCCTGTACCGGCTCTCGCTCTCCCGTATGGCTGCCTCAGACGCTGTAAGGATTTGCTTCTCTCTCTCATTACGCTGCTGAAAATAGACAAAAATCAAGAGGAAAAACACGAGCAGGAGCGTTACTATGATTGAGGGTGTACTTGCCTTGACAATTTCTATGTTCCAGTTTCGGGCATTAATATCTGCTCCAAGGACTGCAATAACTTTACCTGAGGTCGGATCTGTGATCGGAACTATGCTGCTTACCCATGTGCCCCAGCGATCGGTTGTAGGTCCCTCAGTCGTTTCCTTTCCGGAAGAAAATGAATTCAACAAGGTTGCAGATGCCTCAGAATAGACCTCCCCTGGGGGAGAGTAATCGCTTGATTCCGGAGGTTCTGAATCCACATAAAAAAAGACTGTCCCATCCGACCGTTGCCCCATGAGATATACGAACCGGATTTCCGGATCCTCAGATCGGGTCTTTATCAATTGATTTTTTAAGATCTGATAGTAAGGTGATTCGAGGTCAGATTCAGATCCTGTCAAATCTTTCACGTACGCTGTGTTGATATCCGCTTGCAAAAGATGGGTTTTTGTGAGCAAATCTGCCCGTTGCAGGCTGTCCTCTTGCTGAACTGACAAAAGGGTTAACGCCAAACCACTGGCAACGATGACGATTACGGCGACGATTAGCCATCTTTTGAAATTGCGAATCATTAGTAAAACTCCTGATAAATTTTCGGATTATTCACGCTGCTGATATTGGTCGATATTTATACTGTGCTAAAGCAGTACTAAAATTCTTTCGAATATATTACGAGCAGCTGAAAATGAGTTATATATTTTAATTAATTTTGATGAGATCTACTAACAGAATGCTTCTATTGCCTTTTCCTGGGGAGTAGAGAAAAAAAACAGAACGCAAATATGACCATCCGTACTTTTTATCCGGTCCATCCTTTGTCTATCATTCCATATTTTCCATCAGTCAAACTCACCCCTATCCCATAGTTCACATTCGGAATCACTATTAGGATAAAAGATCATTAAACTCTATGCAATTGTTGGTCAGCCCAAGCACGATTGACGAAGCAAAACATTCCGTCGCTGCTGACATAATTGATGTCAAAAGACCTTCAGAAGGCTCCCTGGGCGCCAACTTTCCCTGGGTGATACGTGAAATTAAAACACTTTCGGCAAAACCATTGAGTGCAGCAATTGGCGACTTTAATTATAAACCCGGAGGAGCTGCCCTTGCTGCCTACGGCGCTGCCTGTGCCGGAGCTGATTTTGTAAAGATCGGACTTGCCTTTGACGGGAAGGAACAGGCAAGGGAGGTTATCAGCGCCGTCGTCAAAGCGGTAAAGGATGAATTTCCCGGAAAATATGTCGTGATTGCGGCATATTCCGATTACCAGCGTATGCATTCCATCTCTCCGATTGAGATGGCACCCATTGCCGCTGAATGCGGGGCTGATTTTGCCATGGTGGATACCGGCATCAAAGATCGTCAGAGTACCTTTGCCTTCATGAATGAGGGGATGCTCCGCACATTTACTGCCAATAACAGGAAACTCGGACTCGGAACGGCGCTGGCCGGCGCGTTTAAATTTGAAGATATTGATGCCCTCAAAAGGATTAATCCGGATATTATCGGTGTGCGGGGGATGGTATGTGGTGGCGACCGGAATGCAACGATCCGTGAAGACCTCATAAAAACCGCACTTGCCATGATAAGGTGAAATATGTTTGTCGAAAAACTGGATGTGCCCCTCTCTTTAACGTTTGATGATGTGCTGCTCGAACCACGGGAATCCTGGCTTGAACCCGCCGATGCGGATACTCATTCGAAGTTTTCGAAAAAGATCAAGCTGAACATCCCGCTCGTATCCGCGGCGATGGATACCGTTACCGAAGCCGCTATGGCGATAGCGCTTGCCCGTGAAGGGGGCATTGGGGTAATTCACCGGAATATGACCCCTGAACGTGAGCTGCAGGAAGTCATTTTTGTGAAACAGGCGGAAGAGCTGATTGAACGTGATGTGCTCTTTGTTGAGGATACTGCCACGGTTTCGGATGCTGAGCGCCTCATGCACCAGTATAGTATCGGTGGGGTTCCTGTCGTAGATAAAGGGAAGATCATCGGGATTGTCAGCCGGCGCGACGTCCGGGCTATCGTCTCCAAACGCGGTGATGAAAATATTACCTCCATAATGACGAAAAAACCCATTGTTGCCGATGAAGAGATCACCGCGGAAAAAGCACTCGAAATGATGTATACCAACAAGATCGAGCGGCTTCCGGTCGTGAATTACAAGGGTAAACTTATCGGTATTATTACAATGCAGGATATCCTGGAGAAACGCCAGTACCCGCTTGCGACCAGGGATACGAAAGGCAACCTCCGGGTAGCTGCAGCGGTCGGGCCTTTTGATTTTTCCCGTGCCGAACTGCTCGACCAGAACAGCGTGGATGCACTCGTGGTGGATTGCGCCCATGGCCATAACATGAAAGTTGTCGAGGCGGTCAAAGATATCAAAGGCAGTATGAAGGCAGAGGTCATTGCCGGTAACATCGCGACCCGTGCAGGAGCGAAAGCCCTTGTCGGTGCCGATGTCGACGGGATCAAAGTCGGCATTGGCCCGGGGTCGATCTGTACGACCCGGATCGTAGCAGGTACCGGTGTTCCCCAGATTACCGCCATCGCACAGGTTGCCGATATCGCCAGCGAGGCAGGTATCCCGATAATCGCCGACGGCGGTGTACGGTATAGTGGTGATGTGGCAAAAGCGATCGCCGCCGGGGCTGACACTGTCATGATGGGGAGTATGTTTGCCGGGACCGATGAAGCACCCGGCAAAGTGATCACCATCAAAGGGCGGCGCTATAAACAATACCGGGGGATGGGATCGCTGGGTGTCATGAGTACCGGACAGTCGAGCGACCGGTACTTCCAGAAGAAGGATATCGGCAGTTCCAAGTTCGTGCCCGAAGGTGTCGAAGGTGTTACCCCTTATGTGGGTCATGTCGGGGAAGTGATGTACCAGCTCGTTGGCGGGCTCAAGTCAGCGATGGGGTACACCGGTTCAAAGACGATTGCTGAAATGCAGAAGAACGCGGGATTCATCCGGATCACCAATGCCGGCATGACCGAGAGTCACCCCCACAACATCCTGATTACGGACGAAGCACCGAACTACCGGCTGTTTGAATAATTTTTTTTTTCGTAAAATATAATCTCACAAGGAATGCTCTTCAATTTTTTTCATGATAACCTCATGAACATAATTACCCACTTCTCTCTGGACTTCAAAATGTTCGGGAAAACTCTGCATAAATTTCCGGTATTTTTTATTCTCTTCTGCGATCCGATGCAGAATGGCCCAACCAATATCCCCGTTCCTGTTGCTGGTTTCAAACGACGCAAAAAAATTATATTTTTCAAACAGTTCCTCCCAGGTGGTCAAAGACTCTGTCAGAATTTTTTCTATACAGATTTTTTGATCAGGAGAGATTGTCATCTCATGTAATCATTGATTCTGGTTGAATATTCTTCTTATGGTCGTAAAAATACCCTACCGGTAATAATTTTTCATTATTCTCTTTAATTTTCCTGCTCAGGCTTCTTCATCGTAAAGTCCTGAGCGAGATACTCCTCCGTCCGTTTTCCCGGAAAAAATATGCAAACCTCCCTGCCTATCCCAAGGGGCGGCGCTACGGATACACCCCCAAATATCAGGCAGAAAAAAATACCCATCGAGCATCCAAGATAATCTTTCCTCCTAGACACCCGATAATATGCGAATCCTATGCTAAAAAACCCCATAAAATGCTTAGTTTGTTAAAAAAGGTCAAAATTGAGGAGGATATAATGCCTTCTGATGCACCTTATTGCAGTTTGGCAGGCATATTTTTTGCTCGTGCGGACCTTTTGCTGATCGGTTTTGAACGAGGCTTAGAACCCCTGTTTCAAAAAAGCCAAAATGGGCTCTTTTTGCGGTTTCAGAACTTAATATTGCTCATATGGGATCCAAGCATTTTGCGGGGTTTTCTAAAAATGCCCGGATTGGCAAACCGGGTGTTTTAAGCGGTTTTATGACCTGATACTCCCTATTTGGTATGTTACTTTGTGTATGTGGGGAGGAGGTTCGTTTGATGAATATCAAGGAGTTTCTCCGGTACGGGAATGGGTGAAGCGGGGCTGGGATTTTTGGAACGATTAGGGAGTGATCCCCCATTGATCAAAGGCACATGGAAATTTTGGGCGGGTCTTGGTTGGAAAATTTTTTTACAAAGAATCTGACAAAAGTATCAGCCGGATTTTTCCCATTATCTTATCCAGAGGGGCTGCCCTACGCGCAAAAACGCCTGGCAGGTTTTGGGCTTCTCATTTACCTGATTGAAAACATTCCCTAGTAATGCAGAGGCTAAATGGACGAGCAACTCCGTAAAGAGAGGGCGGAGAATAATGTGATAATTTTTGGAGGATTTGGATTTATCGGCGGAATACTTCTCAACCAGAGCCCACTAAATTTTCAGATGATCGATTGAAAGAAAGTGATCCGGTTTTCATATAATCCCTGAATGATCGAGTAGCCAATGCCGTAGCCACAATAACTAATGAAAAACAATTTCCTTATACAACGCTTCCCGGACGAGAGAGATTTCAGCATGTTTTCAAATTAATGAACTCGCCTGTTTTTCCTGGTTTTCTGGATCTTCTGTTGCATTATTTTTTCAGGAATTATCTTTGACATTACTTTTTGCACATAGAATTTCAATAACAGGGACATTGAGTTCATGGCTCCCGGTTAAATTTCCTTCTTTGGGTTAATGTCATGGTTATCGCGATCATTCAAATGCCTTCAATTCTTGAATTTTTGAGGGGTTCGGAAGAGGGGAAGGTTTTTCTCCATTCCCCGATTTCCAAAAATTATGAATTATTCTCAGGGTGTCTGAATTTAACAATAAAAATTATAGAGGGTTGAAACGATCAGAGGTTCTTTTTAGTCACTGGTTGTCCTGTGCCCTCCTCTGCCAGCCCAGGTACCGTTGTCAGCTCCTGCAACGCGTGCAGGAAATGCATCCGGGTGTGCAGTCCTGAACTCTTTTAACAATGTCATGGCGGTCTTGAAATCTCCGCTTGTTACCGATGCGG
>Ga0031655_10000005_pt1 | contig 137278 bp, 134 predicted proteins | sample FrelakmetHBP12HB_FD_55187 | JGI IMG/M metagenome (GOLD analysis project Ga0031655, IMG submission 55187) | Freshwater lake sediment microbial communities from the University of Notre Dame, USA, for methane emissions studies -HBP12 HB | ecosystem: Environmental > Aquatic > Freshwater > Lake >... | reverse complement strand
TTGACTTGGGTTATCTGGGCGGTTTTGGATACTGTTTTGTTTTTAGGAATGCTGGCAAAACATTCTCTAAACTACCAGATGTGGACTGTTATATTTTTCGTCTGGGTTGTGGTCTTGGTCTCTTTGCGAAAAGGGACTCGCGGGTGGAGTAAAACCGATGCTTTTTGCCTTTTCGGAAGCATCACCAGTATTATTGCGTGGATCGCAACAAAAAACCCAACAGTAGGGATTGTATTGATTTTACTCGTTAATCTGCTTGGAACGGTCCCAAATATCGTATCCGCCTGGGAAGATCCATCACGAGAAAATTGGAAGGCTTGGATATTTGGTTTTATCTCCCCTCTTTGCGCGCTTCTTTCAGTACCAAAGCTTACGCTAGATTTTGCCGGACAACCCATTGTCTTTGCAGTAATAACCGGAACAATGATTATCCTTTCCCTGCGTCGAAAAAGGTACCGTATGGAAGTTATACAATAAGCGGTCTTCGGACCGCTTTTAGTTTTGCTTGAAAAGAGAGGTTTTTAGGGATAAAATAGGTTCATAAGAATAACTAATGAAGCGTTTTGTTGCTATCCAAATAAAAATCCGAATGAAGAATAAAGAAATTAAAGAAGACATCCGCAAGGGTTACGACATAATTTCGCGCAGTTTCTGCCACACTAGAAACTACCTTTGGCGTGAAATGAGATCTCTCAAGGACTTGGTAAAAGAGGGTGAGGTGCTAGATTTGGGCTGTGGAAACGGAAGGCTTTATGAGCTTTTTGCTGATAACCCCAAAATTAGCTATACCGGCATTGATTTCAGTAAAAGGCTGATTGAATATGCCAAATCAAGATATTTGGAAAATTTCAAAGGAAGCGGCCCAAAACCAAAGTTTGTAGTTGCTGATATGCTGAATTATGAATTAGGAATCAAGAATTACGAAGGTATTTTTCTTATTGCCTCATATCACCATATCCCAGAAAAAAAAGAACGCTTAGAATTACTCAAAAGGGTCCATGATGAGCTGAAAGATGATGGCATCGTCGTGTTAACCATCTGGAACCTTTGGAGCAACAAAACGATGAAAAAAGTCATTCAATCTTGGTGGCGCAAGATTTTAAGACAAGAAAAGGGTGGACTTTTTGATATTTTTTATCCTTTTAATGACAACGGCAAAATAATTTATCGCTATTATCATATGTTTACTAAGTGGAGCATTGAAAGAGAACTCAAAAGATATTTTAAAATCATCAGAAAAGAAAAATGGCAAAAAGGCCAAAACCTGGTGTTTTATTTAAGAAAAAAATAAAAAATCACGAAGTGATTACGGTATTTTTTATCTTTTATTTTTGATTTTTTATTTTTTCTGCCCCCAGTCCACTCTTACTGTCGGCTTGCCCGACTTTTTTTGAATATAGTCATAAGCTGATAGTGCCGCTAAAGCGCCCTGACCGACCGAAATTGCGATTTGCTTATATGGGATTTGCGTCAAATCTCCGGCGGCAAAAATTCCTTCGTCAGAAGTTTGGCAATCTTGATCAACAATAATTTGGTTTGTCGCATCAACATTAACTAAACCCTTAACAAAATCGGCTTTGATTTCATAGCCAATTTCTATAAAAACTCCTTGCGCTTCAATTTCTTTTTCAGTACTATCAACTACATTTTTAACCTTAATTTTTTCCAAAACATCTGTTCCTTCTAAACCCGAAACAACACTATTTAAAACCAATTCAACGTTCGCTTTTTCTTTTAATTTATCCGCCAAAATCTCATCGCCTCGAAAAGCATCTCGGCGGTGGACCAGATAAACCTTTTCGGCAAGGCTGGACAAATAAAGTGCGCCGCTCAAAGCAGAATTTCCTCCGCCAACCACCGCTATTTTTTTGCCGCGAAAGAGAGGTCCATCGCAAGTCGCACAGTAAGACAATCCTTTCCCAAGATACTTGTCGGCGCCTTCAACTTCTAATTTTCTAGGTGTTTTCCCAAAGGCAAGAATGACTGATTGAGCTTCAAATTCCCCACCAGAAGTTTTAACTAAATAACCATCTTCGCTCTTTTCAACTGACAAAACTTCTTGATTGAGTTGAACTTCTGCCCCAAATTTTTTTGCCTGTTCTAACATTTTAAGCGACAAATCCGCCCCGCCGGTTAATTCTATCCCTGGATAGTTTTCAATGTGTTCGGTCAGATTCATTTGTCCTCCGAGATTCATAGCCAAAACCAGAGTTTTTAGTTCTCTTCTGCCGGCAAAAATCGCCGCCGTCAATCCCGCCGGCCCCGCACCGATAATAATGACATCGTACTTTTCATTCATAAAAATTTTTATTATTTATTATACACAAACATCCTCTTTCTCTCCTTTACTTTCAGGCATCCTTCAACAATATCCTCTATGTCGATATGATATTTTTTGATTAATTTTTCGCTTGATCCGGATTCGCCGAATTTATCGCGGATGGCGACGAACTGAATGGGAATGGGATAATTTTCGGACAGGAATTCGGATACTGCACCGCAAAGCCCGCCAGTTACCTGATGATCTTCAACCACAACATATGCGCGAGTTTTTTTAGCATATTTCAAAAGATTTTTTTCATCCAAAGGCTTTATAGTCGGAACATTGATCACTCCAAAATCTATTTTTTTATCTCGGCGCAGGATTTCAGCAGCTATCAAGGCTCGATAAACCGACTCTCCATGAGCTAGGATAAATCCATCAAATCCGTCGCGAAGGACCTGGGCTTCCCCGGCCCTAAAAGGAGTTTTTTCGGTTGTAATGGATGGCACCTCGTTTCTGCCAAAACGAATATAAACCGGCCCGTTAATTTTAAAAGCTGATCTCACAGCTCTACGCGTTTGCCAATAATCAGCTGGAGCAAAAACTACTAAGCCGGGAATTGCTCTAATTATCGCAATGTCTTCTAAGGCCTGATGGGTTGCTCCATCCTCCCCCGTGGAAACTCCCGCATGCGAACCAATGATTTTCACATTCGCCTTATTATAGGCGACCGAAACTCTAATTTTGGATAAACATTCTCCCGGCGTAAAAACTGCAAAAGAACAAGTGAATGGTATAAATCCCTCCAAAGCAAGTCCGGCAGCAACTGAAATCATGTTGGCTTCCGATACCCCCATTTCAAAAAAACGATTGGGATACCTTTTCTTAAACTCCGTTACTCTTAATGACTCCATCAGATCAGCATCCAAAACTACTACTTTTTTGCTTTTTTTAGCTAATTCTAAAATCTCATCGCCAAAACCTTGTCGGCAAGACCGCTTTTCAACATTGACGGAGAATAAGTTGGGATTTAAGTTATAGTTCATGATAAATGATTTAAAATGTAAATTGACAAGTCAAAATTCAAAAATCAAAAGTCCCTACGGGTCGTATGACAAAAATACAATTCAAAAATTTTTAAGTAAAGAAACTTTTTACTTTTAACTTGAACTTTTGAGTTTTGCCTTTTGACTTTTGAATTATTACTGTGCGCTGTTTACTGTCCAAGCAAACCCATCTATGCTCATTGTATGCGTTATTCGAAAGCGTGGCAATTCAAACATATTTTTATTGGAAACTCTATAGCCATTTATAACAGTAAAAGCTCCTCGATAACCCGCTTCACGGGTTGCCTTCTCGACCCTATCGTCAAATGCACCCGTCGGATAACAGAAGAAATTAACATTCTTGCTTATCTCGTCTTCAATCTTTTTCTTTGAGCTGAGAACCTCATTTTTCAGCCCATCATTTCCTGTATTTCTAAGATTGGGGTGCGTCAAAGAGTGGGAACCAAACTCGAATCCTTGGTCTGACAATTGTTTGACCTGGTCCCAATCCATGTAGGCGGGATATCCGACCGAATCAGCTATAATAAATATCGTGGCAGTCATATTATAGCGGTTCAGAATCGGCGCAGCATTTTCAAAAAAGTCTCTATATCCATCATCAAATGTTAGCAAAACTGTTTTTGGGAGAATTTCTTTTTGTTCCGCTACAAATGAAAAAAACTTCGAAACTGTTAATGTTTTAAAGCCGTTGTCATAAAGCCACTTCATCTGTTTATCAAAGTTTTCAGGGGTTACGCCCAGATCTCGTCTCAATCTTGATTGGGTGGGGCTTTCTGGCTCAATATAGTGATACATCAGAATGGGAATATTTTTTTCAAAAGACAATTTCTCAAAATCCGTATCCTTTATTTTTAAGTTAAAATCCTCCATGGAATAATTTGCTTTTTTTAAAAGCTCTTCCTTTGCCGCGTCAGCTCTTTCGGTCTCCATTTCTTTTTCTTTCTCATTAATCGTTGATATAAAAGTAGAATAACCTCGGCTCACTGATTGCGCTTTTAAACAGAAAAGAACCCAGACTAACAAAAGTAAAACTATCGCGGTAGCAATATATTTTATGGCTTTCCTTTTTTTTGTTTTTTCTTTGATTTTTAAAAAACAAGCATCTATTTTTGCTCCAATGTTTTTTTTATCACGAGATAATCGGGACTTGCCAGACTCTGTTTCTTGTTTTTTCTTTTTTTTATTCTTTATTTTTGTTGCCATTTTATTTTAATAATTCCATTGCCTTATTATATTCCTCTTCGTTCGGCGCCCTACCATGATAATGATAGTCATTCTCAATAAACCCTACTCCCTTACCCATAATGGTTTTTGCGATTATCAATTTTGGTTTGTTGGATTTATTCTTTACTGAAGAAAAAACTTTTAAGATTTTAGCTATATCATGCCCATTTACTTCGAATACTTCCCATCCCAAATCGCGATAACGACTTGCGATATTGCCGAGATTACCAACCTCTTCAGTCGTGCCGCTTATTTGCAGGTGATTTCTATCCAGAATAAAAACCAGGTTATCAAGTTTAAATTTTCCTCCGGATGCCACAGCTTCCCAAGTGCTGCCTTCTTCATGTTCGCCATCAGATGTAATGCAATATACCCGTGAGTTTATTTTCTTCATTTTGAGAGCTACAGCTTTCCCGACAGCAACCCCTACTCCTTGTCCCAAGGGACCCGTAGAAGTTTCTACCGCTTCAATATGAATGTGGCTAGGGTGTCCCTGAAGCGGAGAACCAGTTCTGCGAAGCTGAGCTTTTTTATCTCCAAAAAAACCGGCTTGTTCCAGAACAGTATAATAAACCGGCGCTATGTGTCCGTTAGAGAGAATAAACCTATCGCGCTCTGCCCAATCCGGCTTTTTGGAGTTATATTTTAATACTCCGCCGAAAAAAAGAACAGCAAAAATATCACTCATACCAAGCGAAGATCCCCAGTGGCCAGAACCAGCGTTAAAGAGGAGGGTGGTTAGGTCTCTTCGAATTAGTTTAGCTCTATCTTGTAGATCTTTTGTGGAATGCATCATGGCTTTAAATTCCAAATTGCAAATAACAAATTACAAACAAATCTCAATTTTCGAAATTCCAAATTCTAAAATTTTTGGTCATTAGAATTTGTGATTTGTTTGTGATTTGGTGCTTGTTATTTGTTATTTTATATTTTATTCTCAACCTCTAAACTAGCTAGTAAATAAGCTTAGTTCTTTAATCACTGCTTCCGGATTTTCCGCTTTAAAAAACATGCTGTTTACTACCAAGGTATTTGCGCCTGCATCAAAAAGTTCTTTTATATTTTCTTTTTTTACTCCGCCGTCAATTTCAATGACCAATTCTGGATATTTATATCTCAACTCCTTTAGTTTTTCAAGGACTTTGGGTTCAAATTCTAGTCCAGTGAACCCGGGTTCAGCACCCATTAATAAAATCCCATCAACCAAAGAAATGTATCTTTCAAAAGTTTCTAATTCTGATTCTGGCGCAACAGCTAAAAAAATATTAAATCCCTGCTCTCTTATTTTTTCAATAATCTCGACGGTATCTTTTTCAATTTCATTATGAAAAATGACAGTTTTTGCTCCCAATCTTTTGCAGTGAAATAGGTAGTCAACTGGATCAGTTACCATTAGATGCATTTGATAGCTTTTACCAGCCGGTAACGATAGTATATTGACCAATTCGACCGTTTTATTATTGACAAAAGCATCCTCAATAACATCTATTTGAATTTCATCAAAAAAAGAGGCTGCTTTGTTCACCTTTTGGTTAAATTCTTCTAAGTCTTTTGCCAAAACTGCAGGAATAATTTTGCGCATAGCTTTTAGCTTTTAGCTTTTAGCTTTTAGCTTTTAGGAACTCCTAATGAAGCTAACGAAGCTGAAAGCTAATCTCCTATTTAACATCTAATTTCCTAATCCTTCTCTTATGTCTAGTTTCACCAGCAAAGGGGGTGTCCAAAAATATTTTGATCATTTTCTTGGCTGCATTTTCTCCAATTAATCTTGCCCCCAGACATAGAATATTAGCGTCGTTATGAGCGCGGCCCAATAATACTTCGTGCTCATTGTTGCCTACAATAGCCCTGATCCTCTTATAGCGATTGGCCATTATACACATACCGCTTCCAGTTCCACAAAAAAGTATCCCTCGGTCTTTCTTAGGAATTATTTTTTTAGCTACCTTTCTTGCATAATCAGGATAGTCAACGGGTTCCTCATCATCTGTCCCTAGATCTTGATATTCGATTTCCAAGAAATCTAAAAACTCTTTAGCTGTTTCTTTTAGTCGGTACCCCGCATGATCTGAAGCTAAATATAACATATTTTAAATTAATAATATTAATGGTTTTTAAGCCGCCATGCCCATGTCTTCTTCCGCTGGTATAGTATCCACCGTTGGATCTTCGGCTAATCCTTCATTTTCCATTAATTCAGCGCCACTCTCTTGCCCCCAAGAAATAGCTGAAACTGGACAATCTCGAATGGCTTTTTCAATAGAATCTTTGTGATCCTCAAAAACGATTCCATTGCCTTCTGCATCTTGATCTTGTACTTCGGATTTACCGTCAATCACTTTAAAAACTACGGGGTCATTTCCCTCACAAAGCATACATCCTATGCATGCCTCTCTGTCTACAATTGGTCTCATTTTATTTTGATTTAATAATAATATTTATGACCAAATTATATCAAACATTCCCAAATACAGCTAGCTACTTTTTAAAATATAATTTTTCGTAAATAGACTTACTTTTTTTAACTTTTTCCACAAAGTTTGCGGTTTCTTCAAATTTTACCTGATAATCTCCTTCTGCTAACCACTTATCAACATTGCCCTCTCCGGCATTATAGGCCGCCAAAACTTTGTCTAAGTCTTTATATTTACCGTCTAAGTATTTTAGATAATATGTCCCATATCTAATATTTTGGTCTACATCATATATTTTATCAGGGTTAAAGCTCTTATCTTTTAATTTACCTGAGATATATTCAGCCGTTTCCGGGATCAACTGCATGAGGCCTATAGCACCTCGGAGCGAATTAGAATACGGGTTAAACCGGCTTTCCTCATAAATAACCGCCGAAACTAAAGATGGTTCAACTTTAAATTCATCTGAATACCTGGCGATTTGCTCCTGATATTTTAGTGGATACCTAGAATTTAGGTAATACGAATAAACGGTCTTTATGCCAAAAGCAAATAAAGAATAATAGAGCGAAAATGTTAAAATCGCTAAAACAAATAGAACTAAAGCTACAGAAATCTTTTTCATCTGGTTAAAATTATGACCGATTTTAGAGAAAAATCAACTCCCATCCTTTTTCTTTGGTTTTTTCCTTTTTTCTAACTCAATATTGCTAAAACCAGCTAGAAAAGTTAAAATATGCTGAATACACCAATAAAAAAATAAAAAACTATGTATATCTTAACTATAGAAGATTTTCTAAAAGAGGGCGAAAAAGATTTCAATGAGACTGATAGAGAGATAATTGAAAAAGCTTTTGATTTTGCCAAAAAAGCTCACGAAGGACAGAAAAGAAAAAGCGGCGAACCATTTTTTATTCATGCTTACAATACCGGTGTAACTCTAATGAAATGGGGGCTAGACCCTGAAACGGTTTGCGCCGGGCTTTTACATGATGTAGCCGAAGATACCCCGGTAGGAATTAAAAAAATCAAAGAAGAATTTGGAGAAAACATAGCTTTCTTGGTTGACGGCGTTACTAAGTTGGGAAAAATAAAATACTCTGGGCAAGAAAAAAATGTCGAAAACTTAAGAAAAATGTTCCTGGCCATGGCTGAAGATATCCGAGTAGTTTTAATAAAAATGGCTGACAGATTGCATAATATGCGAACACTAGAGTATCTTATGCCAGACAGACGCTACGCCATTGCTTTGGAAACTTTGGAAATCTACGCGCCAATAGCCAATCGCCTAGAGATGGGCAAGTTAAAGGGAACATTGGAAGACCTATGCTTTCCTTATGTTTATCCCGAAGAATATAAGAAACTCTTAGAACAATCCAAGGAAAGATACAAAGGGGTCCAAGATCTGGTAGAAAAAATAAAGCCCATTATAGAAAAAGAATTAGAGAAAGAAGGTATCCAACCGGTCTCGATTCACTCCCGCACAAAACATCTTTACAGTTTATATAAAAAGCTACAGACCGAGAGAATAAAAGGCGATTTCAACAAGGTTTTTGATTTTGCAGCTGTAAGAATTATTGTAGGCAATATTGAAGAATGTTATGCTACGCTCGGAGTTATACACCGAATGTGGAAACCTCTTCCGGGTCTAATTAAAGACTATATAGCAATACCAAAACCAAATGGCTATCAAAGCATTCACACGACTGTTTTCGGACCCGATGGGGTAATTTTTGAAGTTCAAATACGAACCGTTAAAATGCACGAGGAGGCAGAAAACGGAATTGCTGCCTACTGGGCCTATTCAGAACAAGGTAAAAAGGCAACTGGCGGACTTTCCGGACAAAAAAAATATGCGTGGATCAAGCAACTTAAAGATTGGCAGAATAGCATTTCGGATAGTAATGAATTTATGGAAAACCTAAAAATTGATTTTTTCCAAGATAGAATTTTTGTTTTTACGCCCAAGGGAGAAGTTATTGATCTGCCCGAGGGAGCTACTCCTGTAGATTTTGCTTATAATATCCACACTGATGTTGGCAATCATTGCATGGGAGCCAAGGTAGGCGGGAAAATGGTAGCGCTCAATACTATACTCAAAAACTGGGATATAGTTGAAATAATTACCGCCAAAAATAAAAAGCCATCTACCGGGTGGCTGGATTTCGCCAAGACCTCCCAGGCTAGGTCAAAAATCAGAGTGGCATTAGGTATGGGCAAAAAAGACCATCTATAGCAATTATTTAAAAAGATTCTCAAGATCATTCTTGGCCTCATCATTCTCAAAAAGTTTTTTGAAAATCTTTTTCCAGTCTTCGCTTCGGAGCAATACTTTTGTAATTAACAACAAAGAGACGGCCATTGAAGAAAAAACTACTACCGGTTTTTGATATGGTTTTTGAGAAACGCTTTCGGTTTCAGAAAGATCAGGCGAAACAAGGTCTTGTTGGACAGCTGGTTTTGTTTCTTTACTTATAGAAAAAACCAAAATTCCTGAAGTAGTGGTTATTTCTCCAATGGTTTGAGCCTTTGGAATCTCATTTTTCTTGGTCAGGTTTTGATTAGTGGCAACCGGCGGTTCTAATACCGCTATCTTTTTTACATCTGGAATTTTAATTTCCGTTTTTAATAGGGTATCTTTATTTTCTGCCGGAGCCGGAACCGGGACAGTATCTTTTTTCGTTTGAGAATCGTCATTTGCTGAAGCAATGGTATTTTTCCAGCTCCATTTTCCATTCTCAAGAGCGTAAATAGCTCCCTCTATAACCGGCCCAGAATAGGTAATATCGTCCATTATTTTAACGTCTGGATCGAAAAGTCTGGCGTGATCACCAGTATTATTGAGAGATATTTTTGTGTCTGCACTATAAAAAGTAGCTACGGTCTTTGGCTTGAGAATTAAGTCGTAATCAATTTTGAATGGTTTGCTGCCGCCATTCTCATCGTCCAGGCTCCAATTTCTAAGATTCACATCTCGAGTTCCAAAATTATAAATTTTAATATATTCATTTTCCGTATCACTCCCAACCGGATCAGGTAGAATCTCTGTAATTTTAATGTCAGTGCTATAATCGTTTTGATATTGAATTTCTCCTGCTACCACTGTAACCGTGATGAAGCTGGTTGATGTTGCACCGCTATTATCATGGACAGTTAAACTAACTTGGTAAGTACCAGTTGTTGAATAGGAATGAGTGACCTGCGCTCCAGAAGCGATAGAGCCATCGCCAAAGTTCCATTCATAACTTGTAATTGTCCCATCAGAATCTGATGAGGCGAAACCATTAAAATTAAGCGTTTCACCAGTTTTTGCATTGTTAATAGACGAACCCGCATTAGCAACTGGAGGATTATTCCCTTGGGCAATATTTAATCTTCCCAGACTGGGAGGATAATTGCTAACCCAAGAGCTCGCGGACGAATTATCATTGCGACTAAAACTTTTATTGCTAAGCGTAGTTGTAAAAGAATATTGATCAACTATTTCGTCATTAGGATTTTTTAATATCACAGAATCGCCCGTATTGTTCAAAACCAACCCCGTGTCTTTTTTATAAAAAACTTTAAATCCGTCCGGGTCAATCTTTGTATTAGCCGGAATAGTATAAGGATCTGAACCGCCATCGGCAATATCATCAAGCGTCCACCCTCCCAAGTCAATTTGTCCATCATCTAGATTGATCAATTCGATCCACTCATCATTAACATCAGCTACCCCATTTCCATCCCAGTCATAAGAAGAATTGGGAGCGGGAAAGATCTCGTTTAACAAAACTTTTGTAGAATAAACCGGTACTTCCAAAATATTCACAGTGCAAGTATCGGAACCCGTTGCTCCTCTGTCATCGGTAACTACTAAGATTACATTGAAAGTGCCGATGGAGGAAAATGTGTGTTTTGGTTTTACTCCGACTGAAGTGCTACCATCTTTAAAATCCCAGAGATAAGAATTAATTGTACCATCTGGATCCGATGAGGCCGAGCCATCAAACTGAATTTCCGTTCCAATAAAAACATCATGGTTCACCCCCGCTTCGGCAACCGGGTTTTGATTTTGAGGAGGTACATAATCTTCGGGAATTTCAATAGCCGAACTGCTGTTTTGAGGTTCAACAATATTACGAATAGCAAAGTCAGCCAGGTTATTATCAGAATCTTCCCCATTACCTTTTTCGGGATTTTCTAACCCCGGTTTTCTTTCAAGACTTTTACCAGTAGGAAGTCCACCAACTATTGTAACACCTTCGCTTTCCACGGCATTTGAGGGCGGAGTTTCTCCCCAGCCTAGCTTGTCAATAACCACATCTTCACCATTAGTTATAACAACACCACTGGTTCCCGAAAGCTGAGCTGAAAATGTCGCATCTGCCGAAACCCCAATACCACCTGCCACAAATAAAAAATACCCAAAAGCAGGTATTGTATTATTTGTCCAGGTTATTGTTTTGTTGGAAACGGTGTTACTTGAATTTACTAATTTTAATTTGAAGACAGAACTATTTATAGTTATTGGCAGTGACGTAGGATTATAAATTTCTACAAATTCATTACTTGCGCTATTCACCCCACTTGCTACCTCCGAAATCACAATGTGGTTTGCAGTTGCGGCAAAAATGTTTTGATAATTAAAAAATACTGCAAAAAACAATGCAACAATATAACAATATGACAATATTATTTTTAATCCCCTCCTCATAAAATCAATCTTATCAAAAAAACAACCATTATTAAATATGGTAATTATATCTTATTTTAGCGAAAATTTGACAAAAAAGAATGAGGGTAGTAAAATGAAGATGTCTATAAAATTTTTAATTTAATGATTTTTCAGATTTTTAAAAAATAAAGGGGGGTGGTTTATAGACAAAAATAGTCCTTTAACAAAACAAAGAGAACATAAGCAAAATCCAGTTTAAGTGAGGTGATATATATGGGACTAAACGGTGCAGCAAACATCGGTTCTGCCATCCAACCGGGTGTAATCCGCGTGCCTGCCTCAGACGTAACGATAGCAGCAAGAAAAGATGATGTCGGCGACACAACGGCTGCCATGGTGCGGAAAACAACCACGGGCAACGATGTTGGCTTAACTGCCGATATCATCAAAAGACTTGGCGAACTTCCCAAATCGGTCGGAGGCGGTCTTGACATGTCGGGGTGAAAAAACCACCCACACCCATTTACACATGTAGCATTGAGCTACAAAAAGCGGTGAACGCAACAGCATTCGCCGCATTTTATTTTATAAACATACTGTCACCAAAACTGTAAAATCGATATCTTCTCTTAATAGCCTCTTGATAGGCTTTTTTTATTTTTTCAATACCTTTTAGCTCCCTTGGATCAGCAAAAGCCGAGACCAACATCAGAAGTGTTGATTTAGGCAGATGAAAATTGGTTATTAAACCATCAACAATTTTAAATTCATAAGGCGGATAAATAAAAATATCAGTCGAACCAAAAATGTTGGCTTTTGTAGGGGCGCGATTCATCGCGCCCAAAAATTCCAAAACTCTGCACGTTGTCGTCCCTACGGCAATAATTCTTTTTTTAGACACGCCACGGCGTGTCTCTACAATGCGGTTCCAAACATCTTTTTTTATCTCAAAAAACTCTTCATGCATTTTGTGGTCTTTAATATTTTCCGCCTCAACTGGGACGAAGGTCCCCAGCCCAATATGAAGAGTGATTTCTAGGCATTCAACGCCTTTTGCTTTAATTTTCTTTATTAAATCATTTGTAAAATGAAATCCCGCTGTCGGAGCTGCCACCGAACCGGTTTTTGAAGCATAGACAGTTTGGTAAAACCCCTTTGTGGGCTTTGTATTTTTAACATAAGGAGGTAGGGGAGTACTTCCATGTTTTTCTAGAAACTTAAAAACCCCGTCTTGATTTTTATTAAACCTAACTTGCCACAATCTTTCGTCTAACCTTTGCAAAACCTTGCAATTCAATCCGGAATCAAAAGAAAATCTGTCGCCAATTTTGGTTTTTCTTTTTATCATTACTTCCCACAAAAAATCACTTGTTGGACGAACAAGCAAAAACTCTCTCTTACCGCCCGTTTCTTTCTTGCCAAAAATGCGCGCCTTGAAAACTTTAGAATTATTAAAAACCAAAATATCATCTTTCTTTAAATAGTCCACAATATCATAAAAATGTTTGTGTTCTATCTGTCCACTCTTGTGATCCAATACTAATAACCGCGAATGATCTCGCGGTTCCATGTGGCTATTGGCAATTAGCTCTTTTGGCAAGTTGTAATCAAAATCCGATAATTTCATTGCTACATTGTTTCATTGTTGCATTGTTCTAAAATTATATCACATAAAAACAAATTTTTATTTATTCGTGGGATTTTTGGGGAAGAAAAAACCGCTCTCGCGAGACGGCTTTTTTGACATCATGGATTGCAAGGCGATCCTGAATCGATGGATCACCGTACGGCTTCCTTGATGTGAGGGTACTTGAGATTCCTGATGAATTCGCGCAGAAGATTTTGGGTATTTTGCGCGATATTGCCGTTCTCGTTTTCGAAACTGAGAACGATTTCCCGAGCGAGTTCTTCCGAAATTTCGATTTCATCGATTGGATCATCCGCGCATGGATGGCCGTCTCGCTCTTCGGTCCATATCCGGCCATCGCAAACGACATGAATAACCAAACTATTGCCATTTTCACGGGGGATAACGAGGACATCTTTCTTTCCTAACCCCGTACCGAGTCCCACAACATCTGGTGCTAACCACGCTTTCATTTTTCGCCCCCTTTTTGCGCATTTTTATTTATTTGACATATTATAGCGCAGTACCACAAATAAATCAACATTAAGCCAAAAAATCCCAAAAGAGCTCTTAAATAAAGGTGAAGTTTGTTTTTTGAAACTCAAGGGGGCGCTACTTTTTTTATCCCTCCATCTCATTCAAAGTATCCAAGATATCCTCGCTGATTTCCTGCTCACTTTGCCAAATAACTCCATTGGGGGTTATTTTTCTGCCGTCACTATAATGGTTTTGCTTTAAAATTTTTCCATTTTTTGGTTCGGTTTTTTCTTCAATTGGAATATTAGGCTCTTCCTTGGTTTTCATCAATTTATTTCCTATGTCCAATATTTTTTTAACCAAGATGTGAGGTTCTTTTTTTATCTCCCCTTGATAATTTGTTTCCATCGCCCGCGCTTTCTCGGTTTCTTCCTTCTTTCTCAAAGGATCTCCTGTATTCATTTTTTCAATTTTCTCATTCTTCCGCTCCAGCGTCAAATCCTCTTTAAACCCTTCATCGCCCCACATTTCTTTTTGTAATTCGAGAATTTGGGCGGCAACTTCGGCCGGATCTTTAATAAAATTAAAAGAAAAATTGGCTCGCTCACCAGCCGTTTCAATAAAAACCGTTCCAACATTCAAAACCGTGTAAATAATCCCCCTTACTTTTGAACTAACGTCTTGAACATGCTGAAGACTGGTCTCCGAAATATTTTGGCCGAAGAGAACTAACTGCTCTATTCTTAAAATTCTCTTATTAGTTATCATAAAGATATCCAGATAATAGTCCAGCCAGGAAATATAAAAGAATGCGAAAGTGGAGAGCAGATATATGCTGCTGAAAATGACCAGCGCTCCCTTGGCAAGGGAGTCTGTAATCAGAGGGGTGGTCAGACAGAGCGCGGGGTTAGCAGAATTTATTCTTGAATAAAGAAGAAAAAAACCAATCACAAAGACCAGCAATAAAACAAGAGTTATCAAAATACTTTGTAAAAAAGCAAGCCAATGACGTCTTATCACTAGAACCACTTTTTCATCTTCATATAAATTGATTAAAATTCCTGCTTCCATCATATTATTTATGTTTTTGGTAATTGATTTATAGTATTTATATTTGCGCTATTAGTTTGCTTTTGGAGAGCTTTAGCATTTTTTGCTTCCTGACAAGCTTTCTGGGCATCCGCGCTTATTTCACAAAAACAACTATTAGGGAAGACTTGTTTACAATAGAAACTAAAGCCATCATTCCAATCATAAGATCTGATTATTAAAAAAGTAATAAAAACAATAAAAAAAACCGTAGTCAAAAAAGCAAAAGTCATTCTTTTGCTATAGCCTTTCAGATCTTGGTTTCTGGCAAACATAAAAACTTTATAAACCGCAAAGCCCAGGACAGTGCCGTAAATTAGAAGAAAAACAACGTAGATTGAGAGAAGAAGGCTTAGTGACATATCTTTGTTTTAAAAAAATAGTTACCTAAGCTGATTTTACAACATTTTGAGTTTTTTGGCAAGAGCAAATTAAAAAGCAGAGTGAGTGGCTAAAGAAGGCTATCTTGAGAGCTTTTATTTATGCCGAGATATTCCAGGGCTCTTTTGGTTACCTTTCTGCCCCTTGGAGTTCTCTCGATAAATCCGATGCGAAGCAGATAGGGCTCGTAAACATCTTCGATAGTTTCTTTTTCTTCCGAGGTTGAAGCAGATAAAGTGTCTAGTCCCACCGGCCCGCCGTTAAATTTTTCTATAATTGAGAAGAGGATTTTTCTGTCCCCTTTGTCCAACCCTAGGCTATCAATATCTAATATTTCTAAGGCTTTTTTCACAATCTCTCTGGTGATTTTGCCGTCATGCCTTACCTCGGCAAAATCACGAGTACGCTTTAAGAGCCTATTGGCAATTCTGGGAATAAAGCGCGATCTTTTTGCTAATTCTTCCAGCGCTTCTTTTTCAATTTCTGTATCCAATATTTTTGCCGATCTTTTTATGATTCTTGCAATCTCTTCTTCGTTATAAAAGTCTAGGCTAAAAATACTGCCAAAGCGATCTCTTAAGGGAGCGGAAAGCGAACCAATCTTGGTCGTTGCACCAATAATGGTGAAAGGATTTAGTTCTATTCTCATGGAACGAGCACCGGGACCCTTGCCAATCATAATATCAATCGCCCGATCTTCCATAGCCGGATAAAGAATTTCTTCCACAATTCGATTCAGGCGATGAATTTCATCAATAAAAAGAACGTCGCCGCTATCGAGTGAGGTTAGAATTGCTGCGAGGTCGCCCGGACGTTCAATTGCCGGACCAGAGGTAACCTTGGTTTGCACCCCTAATTCATTCCCGATAATTAAAGCCAGCGTAGTTTTGCCAATTCCCGGAGGACCGTAAAAAAGCGAGTGCTCCAGCGCTTCGCCTCTTTTTTTAGCCGCATCAATAAAAATATTTAAGCCCTCTTTAATTTTTTCCTGGCCAATGTATTCTTTAAGGCTTCTCGGCCTCAAAGAAACCTCAACCATTTCCTCCTCTTCCTCAATTTCAGGGGAAAGAAAGCGGTCGATGTCATTTTCGGCATTGAAATCTTCCGGCAATACCTCGTTTGTCTTTTTTTTCTTAACCATTTAATTATTTTAAATATTAAATTGTAAATTTAAAATTTGAGTTTTAAAATTTAAAATCTTTTTCTATTATACACTATTTTGCCCAAAAAAGAGGAATCCTCTTTACAACATCTTCAAAATATGATAAGATTTTGCTTAATATAGCTAAATTTATCTTCAATTTTTTGGCTCGATCTTTTACAACTTTTTACAAAATAAAAACCAACATAAAATAGAATTTTGCTTTACAGTTATAAATCTCCGCCTTAGAGCGGGGTATTCTAAAGAAACGAGAGGTATTGTATCATGAACCTAAAGTATTGGCTTGTTGTTTTTTTTGTCTTCCTCGCCGAAACAGCGGTTTTCGCGAAGATGGACGCGAAAGGAGATCTGTACATCGTATTACCTTTTTGCGTGTACATCATCACGCTCTTCGCCGCCATCGTCATCAAGATTATCATCAATAAGGTGGTGGCGAAAAAAGAAAAGCTAAGCGCGAGGATGAGGATGTGGCTTTGTCCGAAAGAGGGATGCGGGTTTCGCAATAATGACATGTACGTAAAATGTTTCTTGTGCGGCACGCCAAGACCTGTCAATATTAAGACAACACCCACAGCACCTCCAGTACCCAGAAAAAAAGCACCGGGACAGACGGTTATGGGCCAAGCCCCTAGCTGGGATGGAAAGCTGAAAGAAGGGGAATGGTTATGCTCAGACCCGGAATGCGGAACAGTCAACAACGATCCAGACACAAAATGTTTCATGTGCGACAAACCAAGGCCCGTCGCCGGCAACCAGGCAACAATCGTAGCGCCTCCGGCAGCACCCGTAAAATTAGGGTGGACATGTTCAGCATGCGGATCCGGCAATGAATCTGAAGATAAGAAATGCGTTATCTGCGGAGAACCACGGCCGGAACATGTCATTTGCAGTAAATGCGGCAAATCATTCCTGCAGGGCCTCACTCATTGCAACCACTGCGGACAACCTGTGCCAGAAGTAGTAAAAGAAGCGGCAGCAACGGACACGAAAACGCCTTCCACAGAGGAATGGGAATGCCAATGTGGCACCCCGGTGGTTGGAACCAACATCTGTCCGAAATGTGGAACTCAGCTCTGCAAATGTGGGGCAATAGTCGAGTCTGACTATTGCGCCAGATGTTCATCGTGGTGCTGCGAAAAATGCGGGGCGTTGGTTTCCCCGGGCGACAATTTCTGCGGTATTTGCGGAACCGAGGCAAACGTGGGGCCGTTCGTGGAGCTCGCGGAAATAATGACCGAAATCGCAGTAGCCAAGGAAGGAGCGGTAGCCAAGGTGGTGGCCGAGGAGGCAATTACAAGAATCTGCCCCAACCTCGACTGCTCCTGCGAAATTCCCAATGAGAGCATTTTCTGTTCGCACTGCGGTTTGTGGTTCTGTGCCGTCTGCGGCGAACCGATCATGCCGGAGTACCACATTAGGGTATGTGATAATTGCGGCAACTCCACACCGGAACCACCGCCCGCCGCATCCGCACCCGCGCCTCCCCCGGCAACAGTAACGACAGACATCCCCGCTCCGGCAAAAGTTGTCGGATTCAAATGGAATCAACTCAGCCCACTACTGCAGGAGATCGCCGGAAGGTACGATTTTAACGAAGAAAGCTGGGACAACGGCCCTGTATCAGAACTATGGGCGAGGTTATGGCAGACTCCCTTCGAAGGACTCTCCAAAATCAATGCATACCAGATCAACACTCTCGGTTTCAAGTTTAAGCCCGAGAACTGGGGCAAGCCACTCGCACAAATCGAAAGAGCGGCACCCGCACCCGAACCTGCACCCGTACTTTCCCCGGCAGCGGCAACAGATATCCCCCCGGCTCCGGCAAAAGTCCTCGGCAAAGACTGGGATCAGATCACAAAAAAGCAGCGCGAGATTGCCAAGAAACTGGGCTTCACCAAGAAGGACTGGAACTGTGGCCCAGTGCCCGAAGAATGGGCAAAGACGCTGTGGCCAATGCCCCTTGAAATCCTCAATAGGGAAATGCCACACGAGTATGATGCGATCATCTCTCTCGGCTTCACCGCCGAGAACTGGGGTAAACCCACCCCGGAAGCGCCGAAAGCCTAACTGCGCTTCAACATTTTTTTCAAGACACTAAAAAGCCGCTCTTCACCGAGCGGCTTTTTTTATACATATATTTTATCGTACTGGATTCCCAATTTACTGATGGGTACATCAGTGCTTGGGAATGACAACTAAGAGTGGTTTTATCCATGTTTAAATATCACCACATCCCCGTCTTTCATCTCATAATCCTTTCCTTCCATCCTGACCCAGCCTTTTTCCCGAGAGCGAACCCAGCCGCCAGCTTCGACAAACTTTTCATAAGGAATAACATCAGCGGCAATAAACTTTTTTTCAAAATCACCGTGTATCACTCCGGCAGCTTGGGGGGCATGCGCCCCCTTCTTAATTGTCCAGGCTCGTGATTCCATTTCCCCAGCGGTTAAGAAAGAAATCAGGTTTAAGATTTCGTAACCCTTCTTAATCACTTCCTGTAGGGGCTGAATATATTCAGCCCCTACGTTTAAAGATCCTAAATACTCTTTTTTCTCTTCTTCACTCAAACTATTCAAATCGCTTTCAAGCCTCGCACAGATCTTAATACTATTGGCCGGAACGCCTAATTCCTTCAAATCAACATTTAACTGCTCTTCCGAAACATTGGCGATATAAAAAATTGGTTTATCGGTGATTAATTGGATATCTTTTAACATTGTTGAATTTTCCACCGATAATTTTAAATCTCTAATTGGAACCTCCTCTTCTAATTTCCCCTTAATCACCTGCAAAACCTCCTGTTTTTTTATCTTTTCCTTATCCCCCGACTTTGCTTCTTTTTCCGCTCTCTCTGCCGCTTTCGTCACTTGTTCCAGATCTGCCAAAATCAACTCGAGGTTGATTACCTTAATATCTTCTTCGGGATTGATCTTGCCCGAAACATGGATGATATTTTCATTTTCAAAACACCTGACAACCATTACCACCGCATCAACTTCTTTAATATGAGAAAGAAACTTATTGCCTAATCCTGCACCTTCTGACGCGCCTTTGACCAATCCGGCAATATCAACAAATTTGATTAAGGCCGGAACCACCTTTTTGCTTTTCTCAATTTCTGCAAGTTTAACCAATCTTTCATCAGGCACTTCAACAATCCCAACATTGGGCTCAATGGTAGTAAATGGGTAATTGCTACTCTGCGCTTGGTTACTTTTCACCAGCGCATTGAAGATTGTTGACTTGCCAACATTTGGCAACCCTATAATTCCTACCGAAACCATTCTAGTTTAACTTAGTTTTATTGAGTATATTATATCATAAAAAGTTATTTTTGGGCAAAGAAAAAACCTGCACATAAAGCTGTGCAGGCAAGTTGTTTCGCAGATATTCTGATTATCACATATAGCAGCCGTGAAATGTTCCAAGAAAATAAAAGTTCGTACTCCAGCATGAACTTGAAACAGGAACATCACTGTTAATAAGGGTCAAATCTTGGGCTGGTCTTGTCTTCTTTCTTTTTGTTACTGTTGCTGGCCGAGTAGCAGGGGTAATAGTACTGATGTTTCCATTTCTTATTGGCTGTTTTGACTGCAAGGCCACTATTTTGTATTTCTGGCCAATCCGAGGAAATATGCGAGCAAACATAACCAGCTCTTCAATGATTGACGGCCGAAAACCTTCTTCCCTCATCTTTTGGATTATTTGCCCATCGCTTGGTGGTTCAGTAAAACGAAATAGACCAACCGTTATCCATCCCTCAAGAAAATTGGGCTTGGGAAAACGTTCTGGCGTGATTAATTCATTTATACCAGCAAAAATCTCACGATTGACCAGCTCAGCCAAAAGAATAGTTGGACGAGTTGGCATACCAAAAGTTGGAATAGGCTGACGCATCTGAACCAACTCAACTGCCTCACGGAACAAATCGTCGCCCGACTTAAGGGCTTTGTAAAACTCCCGATTAGCTCCTACCCTTCTCCCGACAATTACAAGTTCATGAAGCAAACCTGTATCCTTACCAAAATCTTGGCTCGCTATGTTTTTCTCTAGCATAGCACACCATTCCTTTCTTTGGCACACCCTTTTGGGGCACACCGGATTTAGATTTAAAGGTGCAAGACCTTTATGTAAATAAAATACATAAATAAGCGGTTTTTGTCAAATTTCAGAGCATAAGTAAGCCAAAAACTATTTCCCCTTGCTATGAAACGCCTTATGCACTTCTTTTAGCTGTTGGTTGGTAACATGGGTATAAATTTGGGTAGTCGTGATTGAAGAGTGCCCTAGCATAGTTTGTACGGAACGGATGTCGGCGCCGTTCATGAGTAGGTCTGTAGCGAATGAATGGCGGAGTGTATGGGGTGTAACCTCTTTGACAATTCCGGCTAATTTTGCGTAGCGGCTTATCATACGCTGAACAGATCGGGGAGTAAGCCGAACCTCATTTTTTCTTGCCAAAACCCTCTCACTAGCCTCAACTTCTTCGTCCGCTTTTTTCTTGCCTTTATAAAGCGGAACAAAAACTGCTTTATTTTTATCTTTTCTCCTTTCCATATATTTTTTTAATCTTTCTTTCGCTTCATTGGACAAAAATACTAGGCGAATTTTACTGCCTTTGCCGCGCACGCTAAATTCTCCTCTTTCTAAATCCACTTGATCGCGATTGAGGTTGGTTAATTCTGAAACACGCAAACCAGTAGAAAAAAGAGTATGAAGAATTGCTTCATCGCGCATTCGCTTTAAGATATTTTTTTCATATAAACCAGGCGCGATTAATAATCGATCCAGCTCTTCCATGGTTAGAAAGTTTACTTCCCGACCCTCTTGTTTTGCCAGCTCAACTTTTTCCGCCGACAAACTTTTAACATCGATTTTTGCCAGGTATTTAAGAAATGCTCGAAGAGCAATGATGTGATAATTTTGAGTTACTTTTTTTATTGGTTCCCCCGAAATATCAGTTAGGCGATTTAAATAGAGACGATATTGATGAATTAGATCTTGGCTAATTTTGTCTGGTGAACCCACCCCCTGCTTTTTGGCAAATTCAATAAATCTACCCAGATAGTGCTGATAGTTTTCAATTGTTTTTTGGCTCCTGCCTTTTTCAACTTCGATGTGCTCGAGAAATTGGCGAAGCAATTCGTTTAAATTCATGGGGAAGTTTTAATAATCAGATTGTGCGACACTTTAGTGTCCGCACAATCTGATGACATTGTACGACGTAATAAGTAGTTTTGCAAAATGATTTTTGTGGTAGAATGTTAATATCTTAAAATATTTAGATTGTCATCCTTGAGCACCCGTACGGGTAAATCAAGTATCCAGGCCTGGATTCCTGTTTTTCTGTTGATTACAACAGAAGCACAGGAATGACACTGAGGTTTTGAGTTTGCAAAAATTTTATTGAGATTTGAGATTTGAGATATAATTTATGGCTATCATTATTAACTTCATCACCAACATCATCTCTGCTCATGGCTATTTTGCCACAGGATTTCTTATGGTCTTGGAATCTTGCAATATTCCCATACCCTCTGAAATAGTTATCCCCTTTTCGGGGTTTTTGGTAGTCAAAGAAGGTTTTTCTTTTTGGGGGGTGGTTTTGGCCAGTTCTATGGGGTGTCTGATTGGTTCTGATATATCCTATTTTATCGGTAGAGTAGGCGGCAGACCATTTCTAGAAAAATATGGCAAATATCTTCTGATTACAAAGAAAGATATTGCGGTTAGTGAAAGATGGTTCAGCAAATATGGGGAATGGACCACATTCTTAAGCCGCATGCTGCCATTTATTAGAACTTTTATATCACTACCTTTGGGAATTTATAAAGTTAATTTTTTAAGGTTTAATCTTTTCACTTTCATTGGCTCCTTCCTTTGGTCACTGCTCTTGACTTATTTGGGTGTCTTAGCAGGAAATAATTGGGAAATTGTTCAGGTCTATATCGAAAAATTTAATCTTTTAATTATATTCGCGGTATTCGCTGCGATAGTCTATTTTATTTATCATAAAGTACGGGAGTTAAAAAAATGAAATTAAAAATAAAGTTGGTTGATCCTTCCATGCCATTGCCAAGCTATCAAACCTTGGGCAGCGTTGCTTTTGATCTTTATTCTAGAACTGATCTGAAAATAATGCCGAAAAGTCTTGGATTTATCCCGCTAAATATCATTGCAGAAATAGAGGATAAAGATTATGCTCTACTCATAGTGCCCCGGAGCTCTACTCCGAAAAAGAAAGGGCTCTTAATCCCCCACGGCATTGGAATAATTGACCATGATTTTTGCGGAAAAAATGATGAGATTCATTTTCAATGCTATAATTTTTCTGATAAGGTTGTTAAAATAGAAAAAGGCGAGAGAGTTGCCCAGGGCCTACTAGTGAAAATTGCTGTGGCAGACATAGTTGAAGTGAAAAAAACAAAGCAAAAATCCAGAGGAGGATTTGGATCAACGGGATAGAATTTTCTACGACCAATACCATTAACCAACCAAAACAATGGAATTAAAATATCACAAATTTAAACTCAAAAACGGTATCCGCGTTTTTATGGTGCCAAAAAAGGAAACTAAAGCGGTTTATGTCGAGGTAATGTTCGGCGTAGGTTCTCGCTATGAAACCAAGGATATCGGGGGGATTGCCCATTTCCTGGAACATATGGCTTTTAAGGGTACAAAAAAGAGGCCTACCACGCTGGATATTTCTAAAGAGATCGACCAGGTTGGCGGCAATTTTAATGCCTATACAGGCGAGGATCTTACCGGATATTGGATCAATTTGCAATCAGAAAAAATCGAATTGGCTTTTGATATTCTTTCGGATATGCTACTTAATTCGAAGTTTGATGAAAAAGAAATTAAAAAGGAAAAAGGAACAATTCTGGAAGAAATAAAAATGTACAATGACAATCCGGGAAGATTTGCCGGAGAAAAATTTCAAGAATTAATTTATGGCGATACGCCGCTGGGAAGAAATGTTGCCGGAAAAGTCGAGACCGTAAAGGCAGTGGATAGAAAAAAGATGTTGGCTTTTCGCGGCAAGTTTTATAATCCTGACAGTATGGTCATTGCTATTGGCGGAAACATAAACCAAGAAAAAACCAAAAAATTATTAAAAAAGTACTTCGGAAAAATAAAAGGTAAAACAAAAGATTCGTTTGAGAAAAACAAGACTATACAGAGAAAACCGCTGGTTAAAGTACATAAAAAGGATGTGGAACAAGCAAAGCTAGTCATGGGATTCCGTTCATTTGACAGAGGCCACAAAGATAGATATATACGCAGTGTTCTTTATAAAATTTTAGGCGGATATATGAGCTCAAAACTATTTATTGAAGTAAGGGAAAAAAGAGGGCTCGCATATTCAGTTCGTTCATGGGTAGACGCTTATGCCGAAACAGGATGTTTTGGTATTTCCGGCGGTTTCGATCCGAAGAAAGTTCCTGAAGCACTAAGAGAGATTTTTAAACTTCTTCGACGAGCAAAAAGTAAAGGATTTACTCCCGTAGAGATAAAAATGGCCAAAGAGAATAAAATAGGAAATCTAATTCTAAGCCTAGAGGGCGCTGGCGGTTGGGCTTCGAGTATTGCCTTGGACGAACTTTATGGTCTTCCCATTGAAATGCCCGACGAAATTATCAAAAAAACAAAGAAGGTTACTAACGCTGATATAAAAAGAGTAGCGCGAGAAATCTTTAAACCGGAAAATTTTAACATGGTTATTGTCGGACCCATTGATCCGAAGGAAGAAAAAAAGTATCTAGATTTAATCAAGCTGTAGATATATTATAAAAGTATTAAATTACAAAACACAAATTACAAATAACAAACAAATAACAATTACCAAAATTCCAAAAAGTTTGAGACATTGAAATTTGAGATTTAGAATTTATTTGGGATTTGGTGCTTGAAATTTGGGATTTAAATTAAGGAGGGGTAAAAAAATGAAGCGATATATCGCAAAAATAAAAAAAGATCCAAACCAACTTTTTTTTGATCTTTACAACACAGCTGTTTTGGTTTTTACAATTGGCGCTCTGGTTGCTATTATACAGTGGGTTGTCAGCATCTTTGATGGAAAAACCACATTAAACCCGGTTGCTCTTACTATCGGTGGAACCGACATTTATTGGTATGGCATCATCTTTGCCTTAGCCTTCCTTTTTGGTTTTTTGGTTGTGATCAGAGAAGCCAAAAGAATAGGACTAGACATAGATAAAATAATTAATATGGTTTTTTGGACTGTGGTTTTTGGTTTTATCGGAGCAAGAATTGTTTTTGCCTTACTCAATTGGGGTTTTTATTCATCCAATCCGTTAGCGATTTTTAATATTTGGCAAGGCGGTCTTTCACTTTTTGGAAGCTTAGTCGGAGGCGGATTGTTTTTGCTTATTTATTCCTTGGCAAAAAAAGAAAATGCCTGGAAGGCCTTGGATCTTTTTGCCCCTGCACTTTTAATTGGTACTGTTATTGGGAGATGGGGCAATTTTTTTAACCAAGAATATTTTGGCACACCTTCTAATTATCTGATGAAAATGTATGTGCATCCTATAAAGAGACCTTGGGAGCTAAGGAGTTTTGCCTTTTTCCACCCGCTTTTTCTTTATGAATCACTGCTTTGTTTATTACTTTTTGTGGTTTTGATTTTATTAAAAAGAAAGAGAAATATAGCGGCTGGAAATACCTTTCTTTATTATCTTTTGGGTTATTCAGCAATAAGATTCTTCTTGGAGTTCCTATCCTTGGAGCCAAGAATTGTTTGGGGCTTTACCTTAGAACAGTCTGTTAGCCTTATTTTTGTCATAACTGCAGCCTTAGTTCTAATAATTAAGCAAGAGAAAAAAGCAATTAAAAAGAAGAGGAGATATGGGAAAAATAGATAGAGAAAAAACTCTTGTTTTGGTTAAGCCCGATGGAGTTGAAAGAGGCTTAGTTGGTGAAGTCTTAAGGCGCTTTGAAAATCGAGGATTAAAAATTGTCGCTCTAAAAATGCTTCGGCCAAGCAAGAGATTAGCAGACGAACATTATGATAAAGAAATAGAAAAGAGATATGGGAAAAGTATTCGCGACGGTTTAATCGCTTATCTTATTGATGGACCGGTAGTAGCCTTGGCTTTAGAAGGGGTTGAAGCAATCAAAGTTGTTCGTTCCATGACTGGAACCACTTATCCAAATGAATCTGCTCCAGGAACAATCCGAGGAGATTTTTGCCATATCAGCAAAAATTATGCTAACACAAATGAGATTACAGTTCGCAATATTATCCATGCGTCTGCTGACAAAAAAGATGCCAAAAGAGAACTAAAGCTTTGGTTTGATCCAAAAGAATATGTGGAATATAAAAGAGTTGAAGAAATTCACATTTGGTAACTACTCAACCGTAAACGGTAATTCTTTTATTTGCTCTCCATTGAGATAGATTCTCAAAATATACCTGCCTACGGGCCATTTTTTTATTGGCAGCCAAGAATCAGTTTTTGCATTAATACTGAAAGCAAAAGTGTCGCTACCAACAATGCTTTTCTGGTATCTTTTTATCAGCCTATCTTCATCGAGATAGGTCCATCGTCCTTCAAATTCACTTTTTACCGGCATACCAATATATGAGACCGATGCGAAAATATCTTCATCGTCTTTGCTAAATACTGTACTGGTATTTCGTGTAGGCTTTCCTAAAACATCAACAGCTGTAGTAAGCTCGATGCCCTGAATACTGGATAAAACTTTATCTTTTTCAATATCGGCATCCGTTTTTACTGAATATGGATTTCTGGTCGTTAAAACATCGTTGATTAAAATCCTGAATTCATAATTACCTACACTCCAAGTAAGCTTATCATCTTTTACCAAGCTACTAGTGCTCAACCCAGAAAAAACCGCTGTGTTCTGTCTTTTTTCTTCTTTAAGAGCTTTATTATTTTTTATATCAAACCATTGATAGGTGACAGTTTGATTAGCTGGCAAACTGTTAAATATTATGATTGCATGAATTTCCGGGTCATTTGTAGAAAAAATATTGGTAACATCAAGTGGATTTTTGTTTTTATCCTCTCCTTTTGCTAAAACAACACTGCTAATAATACCACCGCTATTAGTTGACGGTTGTGGACTTGGCGTAATTAGAGATATAATGAGAATGATCGCAACGAGTACCAGTAAACCTCCACCGATCATTATAATAAGTTTCTTTTTGTCCATGGAATTTGTTTATTAATAATTTTCAATTTTCAGTTTTCAATTTTCATTGTAGGTATCGCTTCGCGATGGATTTTAATTGAAAATTTGATCATTGGAAATTGATTGAAAATTGAGAATTGGAAATTGAAAATTTATGCAATATTTCATCCCCACCATCATTTTATCCTTTCTATTTTCTTTTGCAATACTTGAGATTTCTAAAAAAAGAAAGTGGTTTGATTTGCCCGATGAGGCGCGAAGAATTCATATTCAACCAACTCCCAATCTCGGTGGTATTGCTATGTTCCTTAGCTTTTGGCTTATAGCAATTAGCTTTTTGTATTTCAACCATGTTGAAGGCGCTTATTTCAAATATATTGTCGGGCTTTTTATTGGTTCATTAATTTTATTTGCAACAGGAATCATTGATGACCGAAAAAAAATTCATCCCGGACTAAAATTAGTTGCACAGATATTAGCCGGCCTAACTGTCATTGCCGCAGGTGTTGGGGTTACTTTTATAAACAATCCTTTTGGCGGGTTTATTTATTTAAACCAAATTCAAATTCCGATTTTAACCATCAACCATATTACTTATCAAATAACTTTAATTGCTGATATTCTGGCTCTGCTTTGGATTGTGGGAATGATTAATGTGGTCAATTTTCTGGATGGATTGGACGGGTTGGCTTCGGGGGTTTCGGGAATTGCTTTTATCGCTATTTATCTGCTAAGCATGTCTCCAGCGGTTAACCAGCCCTTAAGCGCCATAATTGCTTTAATCGCTTTAGGCGCAGTGATAGGATTTTTACCTTTTAATCTTAATCCTGCCAGGCTCTTTATGGGAGACACGGGATCAATGTTTCTGGGATTTTTATTAGCCACTCTGGCAATTGTTGCTGGAGGAAAACTGGCTACTGCGCTCCTAGTTCTTGGTCTGCCAATCTTTGATGGTATTTGGGTGGTTGCTTCAAGAATATTTGCCGGTAAAAAACCCTGGACCGCGGGCAGAGATCATCTGCACCATAAGTTAATGGATTTAGGTTTGTCGAAGAGAACGATTGTGATTGTTTATTGGATTATTACAGCCCTTTTTGCGGGAATATCATTGGCGGGAGGAACAAGAGAAAAATTTATTGCTTTAGTGGTTTTGGTTTTAATTTTGGGAATAAGTATGATAATAATAAATATAAAATTAAAAAAACTAAATAAACCAATATGAGTCAATCTTTAATCAACAAAGCCAATGTGCTCCGCGACAGCGGAAAAACCAAAGCAGCAATGAAGATTTTAAAGCCACTTTTAAAATCGAAGAATTATCAGGTAGCGGTAAATGCCCATATTGCCTTGGGGATTTGCTTTGCAAATGAGAATAAGCACGAGAAAGCGATTCAAATGTATAAAAAAGCAATCGCTATTTGTGAAAAAAACAAGTGGCTGTCCAGAATTGGCGGAACATATAGAGATCTAGGGATCGTTTACAAAAATGCGAAAAGATTTAAAGAAGCAGAAAAAGCGATGAAAAAATCGCTTGAAATGGTTAAAAAATACTATGACGAAGGGCAGGGGATGAATGCCTCGTTAGGGATTGGCTATTCCAAACTTGGTCTTATATATTCTGACTCTAAACAGTTTCAGAAAGCAAAAAAGGCCTTCGAGATAAGCAAAAAATATCTTAAAAAAGGCAAGCACGAATATTGGAAATTAATTGGGATGATTGATGAATGTCATTTTCTGGTTGCATCAAAACAGTTTCAAGAAGCTAAAAAGATCTTTAAGATCGCGATTGCGGAAGCAATCGGACAAGAAAAAGAATACAAATTGGTTGAAGCCCTGATTTTAGCAGGCGATACCAAAAAAGGTTTGGGAGACAAAGACGGCGCTAAGATGTTTTATTCCATAGCAAAGTTAACTATAAATAAGATTTTTGATTCAAAAGAAGTGAGGGGGAAATTTGAAGAAGAAATAGAGAAAAAAATTAAATAATCTGTGGCAACAATTCATGAATTGTTGCTTCTCATGAATTGTCGCTACCAAAATAAACACAAAATGAGATCTTATGAAAAATATCGCCATCAGTCATTGCGATTAAAAGACTATAATTATTCTTCACCCGGAGAATATTATGTTACGATTTGCACCAAGGATAAAATTAATCTTTTTGGCGAAATAAAAAATGGGGAAATGGTTTTATCAGAAAATGGCGAGATCGTGGAAAGATATTGGTTAGAAATTTCAAAACATTTTCCATTTGTCGAATTAGACGTATTTCAAATAATGCCAAATCATCTACATGGGGTGATACGAATTATTGGTTATGAAAACAATGTCAATGATAATGTAGCGACAATTCATGAATTGTCGCTACGGGAAATAATGAAAAAACGGAGAAAAATGTTAATACCTAAAACCATTGGCTGGTTTAAAATGAATTCTGCCAAAGAAATTAATAGCATATTAGGACAAAAAGAGAATCCGGTTTGGCAAAAAGATTATTATGAACATATTATAAGAAATGGTAAAGAACTAGAAAATATTCTCAATTACATTCATGACAACCCTGCTAATTGGGAAAACGATGAGGAGAACATTAAAATTTGACAAAACCGCTTCTTTAAGCTAAAATTAAAAGAAAAAAGGAGAGAGGTGAAGCACATTGATAAATAAAGATGCCAGATACTTGGAAGAATTTTTCTTCCGAGCAATGTTAAAGGACAGCTGGGCAGCAGGAAACAAGAGAAAAATGAACTTGGTAGCACCCGGAGTGGCGATACCAGATGGATTCGTCGGACATTACTATCAAGAAGGTAACGGCAGGGCCAGCTTGATACTGATAGATGCTTGGCAGTCAGGAACAAACAACGCATTTTTCGGCTATACAACGATTTGGCAAGGCGGAATAGACCTGCCGCCAGTCTGGGTGATGCAATACTACGGTTTCATGGAAAAACAAGTTGAGGCATTAGTACGCAAATCACTCATGATGGCATACTCTCAGGGCCACTTTCTTAATGGTCGGGGGATAGACGGATTGCGCGGTATGGAGTTTACCAGTTATCACAATAAGAATATTCTCGACTGCTCCATAGCCCATGATTTCAGCCAGTTCGCCGGCATTGAGAGTATCGTCAAAGTCAACCCCGAGGACGGCGGAAAAACATCTACTCATTCCTTTCTTATGATTCAGGGAGGATTGCTCAGCAGTTAAAAAAATCGCGATTATTTTTTCATCAAATCTAAAAACACCGATGAAGGTACATTGACCCGACCTAATGCCTTCATCTTTTTTTTGCCCTCTTTTTGCTTTTTGAGAAGTTTATCTTTGCGAGTTCTATCCCCTCCGTATAAATAACCGATCACGTCTTTTTTCATGGCTGATAAAGTTTCGCGCGCCAAAACCTTCGCGCCAATGGCCGCTTGAATGGACACTTCAAACATTTGGCGAGGAATTATTTTTTTTAACTTGCCAACAACCTCTTTTCCAACCCCTAAAGCTTCTTTTTTGTCAACAACCTGGCTTAGAGATTCAACCTTATCGCCGGCCAACAAAACGTCCAGTTTAACTAGGTTTCCTTCCTTTAAACCTATATGTTCGTAATTCAGCGAAGCATAGCCGGAAGAAACTGACTTCAAGTCATCATAAAAATCTTTGATCATTACCGCCAGTGGAATATCGTAAAGAATTAGAGCTTTATTTTCATCTAAGTATTTTATCTCTTTATATATTCCTCGATATCTCCCCAGCATTTCCAAAACCTGCCCAACATAGGATTTGGGCAAAAGCATTTCCGTGGCTACCCATGGTTCGAAAATCTTTTTAATTTTGCCAGCATCCGGAAAATCAGCTGGGTTGCTGGTTTGAATGATATCTCCATTAGTTAATTCTATCTCATAACCAACAGTCGGATGGGTAATAATTAATTCTAAACCAAATTCGCGCTCCAATCTTTCTTTGATAATATCAAGATGTAGCATTCCCAAAAATCCGCAGCGAAATCCAAGACCCAAAACAGGAGAGTTTTCACCGGTAAATTCTAATGAAGCATCATTCATTTTAAGTTTTGACAAACCCTCTCTTAATTTATTCAAATCATTGCTGTCAGCTGGATAAATTCCTGCAAAAACAGTTGGTTTGACCCTTTTATACCCGGGCAAGGCCATGACCTCGTCCTTAACTTTTTCTAAGGTAATAGTATCACCCACTGCAACTTGTGAAATATCTTTAAGACTTGTAACAATATAGCCGATTTCACCTGCCGAAAGCTTTTCTGCCTTAACCATTTTAGGCTTAAAATAACCAATTTCGAGGGCATCCGCCCCCTTTTTCGCTGACATTAAAAATATTTTTTCGCTATTTTTTATTTCTCCATCAAAAACTCGTACATAAGCGATAACTCCGCGGTAGGAATCATATTTTGAATCAAAAACCAAAGCGCGCGGATTGCCCTTCTCATCGCCTTTTGGAGCTGGGATTCTCTCTACAATAGCCTCTAGGACTTGTTCAACATTTTGTCCGGTCTTGGCCGAAACATAAATCATTTCCTCTTTTTTGAATCCAAAAGTATTAATTAATTCATTCGCCACCTTTATGGGTTCAGCCGCCGGCAGATCAATTTTATTAATCACCGGAATCAAAACCAACCCTTGATCTTGCGCCAGGTGTGCATTAGCCAAAGTTTGCGCTTGAATCCCCTGCGTCGCATCAACAACCAACAAGGCTCCCTCGACAGCAGCAAGAGAACGGCTAACTTCATAGGCAAAGTCCACATGACCTGGTGTGTCTATCAGGTTAAGGATAAACTTCCCTCCTTGGGTATTGGGTATTGAATATTGATTGGATATTGGATATTGGATATTGGATATTTGGTATTCCATCCTCGCCGGTTGGAGTTTTATAGTTATGCCACGTTCTCTTTCCAGATCCATCGTATCTAAAACTTGTTCTTTCATTTCCCTTCTGCTCACCGTTCCGGTCAATTCCAATAACCTATCCGCTAAAGTGGACTTGCCATGATCAATGTGTGCTATTATGCAAAAGTTTCGAATGTTATTCATGAAAAATTTTATAACTTTTTACTTTATAACTATCTCAATATTTTCCGAAATATCCCCACCGCGCCATCCAATAATTTCTGAGCTTCGGGAACATTGAAAAGAGTGCTTAAAACTAGATAAATGAAAACTCCCGCAAAAGCAGCGATAGATGTTTGGCCCAAAAGACCAAGGGTAGACAAAGTGTTAAAATAACCCTCAACATAGTACAGCGTGAAATAAGAAAAAACACCAGCAAAAAGGCTGAAAATCAGATATTTTCCCGAAGTTAAAAAGATCTGATTCATATCGATTTTATGAAATCTTTCTTTGAGAAGAACTAATAAAAAGAAAAGGTTTACAAAAGAAGCGATGACGCCGGCTAGAGCCAAGCCAACTACTTTGAATGGTATGACTTTGGTAAAAAAGATACTGCCGATAGCATTGACAATAAAAGCGGCAAAAACTACTTTTACTGGTGTTTTGGTATCGCCCGTGGCATAAAAAGCGCGGACTAGAAATGGAACTAAACCTTGAGCGACTAGCCCTAAAGCGAGGTAACCTAGCGTGCGAGAAGTCCAGATAGTATTGCTCACATCAAAAAGACCGGCACCCAAAGCTAAACGAACGATATGTGCTCGAAAAACTAATATTAAAACCATCGCCGGCATCAAAAGGTACAGCATCATTTTAAATGTTTCAGTAAAATTTAAAACAAAAACCTCATCCTTTTTTTGTGCATAAGCATAGGAGAGAATGGGAAATACTGATACGGCAAAAGAAATTCCAATCAGACCTATTGGAAGGCTGATGAGATTTGTCGCCAGATTTATAATGGCAATACTCCCATTTTCTAGTGTTGAACCAATAATATTATCTACTACCAGATTAATTTGGACCAGGGCAAGACCTAGGGTAACCGGTATCATTAGTTTAATAATCTTCAAAAAATAAGCATCCTTCCAATTAAAAACTGCCTTGAAGCGAAAACCGACTTTAAAAAATGTCGGGGCTTGGACTAGCATGTGTGCCAAAGCGCCAATCACCACTCCCCACGCCAGACCCGCCGTGCCCATTACTGGAACAAGGTAAAGTGCTCCCAAAATGATCCCAATATTGTACAGAATAGGAGCAAGTGAATAGACAAAAAATCTGCCAAAACTGTTTAAGACCCCGCCAATCACGGATGAAATTGAAAAGAAGAGCGGAGAAAGCAACATTATGCGAGTTAGCAATGTTACTTCTTCCAATTGAACCGTATTAAAACCGGGAGTAATCAGCCTCATTATCCATGGCGCGAAAATAAATATAACCGCCATAGCAAGAATCAAAACTACTAGAATAATGTTGAGAAAATTGCTCACCATCTTCCAGGCTTTTTTCTCGTTTTTAAATATGAGATCGGAAAAAACCGGAATAAAAGCGGAGGATAGAGCACCGAGTATCAGCAAGTTGAAAATAAGATCAGGAATACGAAAAGCCGCATAGTAGGTGTCCAGCGTTGCCCCCGCGCCAAATTCAGAAGCTAAAATGCGATCTCGAAATAAACCAAGAAGGCGGCTGGCCAAAGACGCCGCCGCAATAATAATCGCGTTTTGAGAGACTAAGGATATTTTATCGAGAATTTTATGCATGATTTACGAATAGTTACAAATATTCACGAATAAATACAAATGGACACCTTAATTTAGTATCCTTCTATATCTTACACCATCTGGAGAAAAAATCACTAATATTCCTAGTTTGAGATTATTTGTCTTTAAGTAAGTCAAAATTTGATCAAAATCTTTTTTTCTAAAAGACTTCCCAACTTTTAGCTCCAATACTATCTTGTCTTCAACTAAAAAATCCAAAAAATATTTTGCTATTTTTTCGTTTTCATAGACTAAGTCGCAACATAGCTGTTCTTTAAATGTTACCCTTTCTTTTTTAAGTTCCAAAGCAATCGCTTTCTCGTAGACCTTTTCTTGAAAACCATAACCAAGCTTATTACAAACCGCAAAAACAATACCAATAATTTTGTAACTTAATTCAGGATAAAACACCTTATCCATTAATGGATTTTATTTGTATTTATTCGTGAATATTTGTAACTATTCGTATACTAAAGCTTCTGCACTTCGTAGAATTGCCTATAAACCCCATTCTTGATTTTTATAAGAGCATCGTGCTTACCTTCTTCCACCACCCTCCCTTTATCCAGAACTAATATTCTATCCGCTTTGCGAACAGTAGAAAGACGATGAGCAATAATAAATGTAGTACGCCCTCTCATTAATTCTTCCAGCGCCGCTACTACTTCTCTTTCACTTTTAGCATCCAGCGCTGATGTCGGCTCATCTAAAATTAATATTCTAGGATCTTTGAGGATAGCGCGAGCGATAGCTACCCGCTGTTTCTGCCCACCCGAAAGCTTTACCCCCCGATCACCCACTAATTGATTGTACTTATTTCTGAATTTTTGGACAAAATTATGAGCAAAAGCTTTTTTGGAAGCCACCTTCATATCTTTGTCGCTAGCCCCAAAGCTTCCGTATTTAATATTTGCTCTAACAGTATCATTAAATAACAATATTTCTTGAGGAACTATGGCGATCTTTTTCCTCAAAAACTCTAGGTCTATTCTGGAATTTTCTACTCCATCTATATATATCTTGCCTCTTTGCGGTTTATAGTAATAGGAAATCAAGTCTGCCAAAGTAGTTTTGCCAACGCCGGATTCGCCGACTATCACCACTATCTCTCCTGGATTTACTGTAAAACTTATTCCATTTAAAACATCTTGATTCTTTTTTTCATATTTGAAAAACACTTTTTCGAATGTAACTCTTCCTTTAATATCATCCATTTTAACTATATCTTTTGGTATGTAATCCTCTGGCGCCTCACCTAATATTTTCTCCGCCCTTTCAATTGAAATCAGCGCGTTCTGCATGGTTTGCCACTTGTTGATTAACCCAGAGAAAGGAGCAAAAAGCATTCCAAGATAGGTATTATACATTAAGACCTGACCAATAGTGATTTTTCCGCCCCACACCAGGTAGATTGAATAGGCAAAAACAAAGATCTGTGCGGAAAGAACTATTACACGATAAAAGAACTGATTTTTTTGCCAAAGCATCAGATATTCTACAAAAAATCTGACCGCGCCATTAACAAATTTATCTTTAACTTTTTTAGTTTCATGCTCCTCAGCCACATATTGCTTAACATTTTGAATATTCATCACCACATCATAGCTATGCCCATAAGCTTTGTTATAGCCCTTATTTCCTTTCCTTCGCAAATCCGCCAGATTGGGTGTAATTTTGAAAAGCAAGTAAATGTAAATGATCAAAATTATAATAACGATCATCGTCAAAAAGACGTTGATAAAGAACATAAAGATCAAAGAAAAAATCAGAGTTAAAAATTGAGGGACTAAATCGACAACCAGATTGCTGAAAATATTATACATATTCCCGCCAGCTCTTGAGATTTTGTCCATTACATCACCTAGCTTGTGAGTTTTGGTAAAAGATAATGGCAGACGCAAAATAGCGGCCACTCCTTCATAAACATAGGAAGATTCGGCTCTTTCCGCCAAGATGCTAATCAATCCGCGTAATTTCCAGCTGACAACCTCGTCAATTGATTTTATAATCGCCCAAATAATCAGAAAAAAGAAAGCTCCCTTAATTGCGTAAGCGAGAAAATCAAAAACAAAGCCGGGTTTGACAATGCTATCAATAATTTTGCCAGATAAATAAGGGACGGTCGCATCAAAAATCGCAACCAAAACACTGAATATTGTTATTGCGATAAGATCCTTTTTATACTTAATAAAGTATTTTTTGAGATAACTGCTCTTGGCAATCACCTGCCGAAAAGAGAGCTTGTTTTTCTTTTTCATATATTTGTGTTTGTTTTTTCTATTATACCACTCCTGTCAAATAAAAAACCGGCGAAATTCACCGGTTTCTTTTGGAGCACAGCTCCAAGGAATTATTATTGGATTTCCGACCGAAGTCATTATTCCTTTTCTCTTTCAAACACCATTACCGCTTTTATCTCGCCGGCTAGACATTCGGGTGGAAAAACACGAGCGGTTTCCTTGTACCGCCATCCCTTTTTTGCCATTTCATTTGCTTTATTTTCAAGTGCTATGTCAAAACTAATACTACCACCTCTTATCGAAACAACATTATACTCGTACATCATCCGCCTCCTTTCTTTCCAAAATTATGGGTGAGATTTCGTTCATTGTTCTTGCTGACCACTTCCGACAAACGAATGATGGTTCTGGGAACACCTTTTTCGCATGAAGCGCCCGGGCCGAATCCTTGACAAACACTACGATGGGTTGACAGCGGTCGCTTCTTTGCTTTTTTTTGTCTTCTCATCGAAAACTTCCATCCCTCCAAAAGCAACCACCGCCTTTCTGACCGAAGTCGTAAAATTTGTGTCTAGAAAACCAATACTGACCAGCTCATATCAAACGCAAACAAAAAACTCAATCTTGACTTCATTACCGTAGAGCCCTATCAGATCCCTTAAAGCATCTTGGGTTTGACCCAGCGGTTCTTTCGGGTATACAAGAACGCGGATAAGAAAGGAGTTCCCTTTTTGCCGAGAAACGAAGAAGTATTTTTTATTCTCACCCCCGCCCAATCTTTCATATACATTACATAACATATTTAAAGCTTTTGCCGGGTAATCGTAAGGAATTTCTTTTTTCTTATCGCAGTCAAGCGGAAAATGTATCTTGATTTCCAATAACTTCTTCGCCTCCTTTCAAATTGAAGTTGGGGATTTCTATGTCTTTACCCTGTCAAATGGTTTTACGAAAGTAAAACCATCGCTTTGCGATATTTGACAGGGTGAATTTTAATGTCCGAAATATATGTTTAACTTTGCAAATCAGCAATTAGTTTTTCGAACTCTTCACGTTCAATCACTTCTTTTTCAAGCAGTACATTCGCTATTTTTTCCAAAATATTCTTGTGGCTTGTAACTATCCCATTCGCTACAGCCTCTGCTTTGGTCATAATGATTTGCACTTCATCATCAATAGCTTGAGCGGTTTTTTCAGAGTAATTTTTGGCTTCAGCAATATCACGGCCAAGAAATATCATCTCGTCTTTATCATGGAAACTAATTGGTCCTAAGCGATCACTCATCCCATATTCCTTGACCATTTTACGAGCCATAGCGGTTGCTTGGGTCAGATCATTTTGCGCGCCAGTAGTTTGCTCTCCGAAGATCAAGATTTCCGCTTCCCGCCCAGCAAGATACATGGCGATGTCATCTTCGAATGCCGTTTTGGACTTAAGAGCTTTGTCATATTCTGGTGGGTTCCAAGTGTAACCCAAAGCTCTTCCTCTGGAAACTATGGAAATTTTCTGAACTGGATCGGCATTTGGCAAGAAGTGGGCAGCGAGAGCGTGTCCCGCTTCATGATAGGCCGTGATCTTTCTTTCTTGTTCGGTAATAACTTTACTGGTTCTTTGCGGTCCCATCAGGATTTTTTCAATCGCTTCATTAAGATACCCAGCGCTAATAGTAGCCTTGTTATCACGAGCACTTAGTATTGCTGCTTCATTTAAAAGATTTTTCAGGTCGGCGCCAGAAAACCCTGGGGTTTTTTGAGCTATTTTAAATAGGTCAACATCTCCTTCCAAAGGCTTGGCTTTAACATGAACTTTGAGAATCGCTTGACGTTCTTTAATATCGGGCAGATCAATTAAAACCCTACGGTCAAATCTTCCAGGTCGAAGCAGTGCTGGGTCCAAGACATCCGGACGGTTCGTTGCCGCCATAACAATGACACCGCTATCAGTATCAAAACCATCAAGCTCGACTAATATTTGATTTAAAGTTTGTTCTCTTTCATCATGAGATCCACCCAAACCCGCGCCTCTTTGACGTCCTACCGCGTCTATTTCATCTATGAAAATAATGCAAGGCGCGTTTCTTTTGGCTTTGGCAAATAGATCGCGGACGCGGGATGCTCCCACACCCACAAACATTTCGACAAATTCGCTACCTGAAATGCTAAAAAAGGGAACGCCAGCTTCGCCTGAAACGGCTTTGGCAAGCAAGGTTTTTCCTGTTCCCGGAGGTCCTAAGAGAAGCACTCCTTTGGGAATTTCAGCTCCCAAGTCTTTATATTTTTTAGGATTTTTTAGGAAATCAACTATCTCAACTAGGTCTTTCTTGGCTTCTTCAGACCCCGCAACATCGTTAAATGTTACTCGGCTATCTTGTAAATTAATTCTTGCGCGAGACTTGCCAAAAGACATCGCTTGGTTGTTTGCCGATTGAGCTTGGCGGAGCATTAAATAAATAAACCCAGCCATTAACAGGAATAAAATAGCAGTAGGAAGTATGTCTATCCAAATAGAACTGGTATCACCATTTTTTATCTCTATTGTTGTCTTATCCGGAGTAATTCCATAGGAAGTTAGAGAAATAGCATTTTCTTTATAGGCAATCTGCTCTGTTTTTCCATCTTTGGCTTCCTTCAAAAAAACATCTAGCTTATCACCATCTACTATAATATGGTCAATTTGACTATTTTTCACTTCATCTACCACTTGGGAAATATTGACAGCAGCTGTGTTCTGATTGACTTTCTTCGCCTCACTAGAATACGCAAAACTAGATCCTACAATTAAAATCAAAACTAGGATTAGCCAATTATTTTTTAGAAACTTCCCCAAGCCGTTTTTCTTTTTATTCTCCATGGTAGATCAATTATAGTATATTTTGCCTTCCTTGTCAATTTTTGGCTTGGGTTTGCGAAAAACCTTGGCGTACTACCGAACCAACACTGCGACTGCAAGAATGATGGCTGTAAATAGAGCCAGCCAGCCAATAGTAAGATAGAGCAATTTGAGAGCTTCTTTCTTCTGATTATCTAGATAAAGCATGACTGGTTTACCCAAAACTAAAAGCCCGCAGATAGCCGCTGAAACTACGAAAAGCATTAGAATCGCCGCCCCGCCCAAAAGACCATTCGCATTGCCAAATAACTTTTGGCCATTATTCATAATCTCTACTATAACTAGTACATAGGCGAATGTGCCGAGAGCCCGTAAGAAACTGCTTAAAACGATGTTAACTTTCTTCATATTTTTTGTTTAATAATATTGTTGAGCTATAACTTAATTTCTCTTTTCTTCGACACTAATGCTAGAGCCGAATTTTATTTTCATTTATCGCAATGGATTAACTATAATGTATCTTCATTTCTCTGTCAATTTCTTGGCTGGTTTTTGACAAAAAAAGACTCGCCCTCTATAGAGCAAGTCTTCGATTCAATTTACCAGTTCTCAGATTCATTTAAATGAACCTAAGAAGCCAGTTTTAGGCAAGCGGTGGGACAGGAGAGGCCATACTGCGCAGCAATTTTGACTAATTCGCTTTCGATTTCCTCTCCGTCCTTGCCTTCAAGCCAGTTGAAAAATGAGATAAAGACGCAAAAACCCCCTTCTGTCTCTTGGGCATGGTCGATGCCAGCTTCGGAAACATTTCTTCCGCGCTTGGCGAGCCACCGGTTTAATATTTTTCTGACCAAGCCCAGCTCTTCTACTTTGAAACAAACAAACCTTTTCCTGTCGTCTTGCTTTGCCATCGTGGGCCTCCTTCTATTTTATATAAATTTTTTTAACGTGCGTTTGTCTTGGTTTATCCCACACCTGCCTGCCGGTAGGCAGACTCGTGTACTCGCTCAGGATTAATTTTGCTCTTATATTCTTAACCTAATGACTAACTTGCTGCGAATTGATAAGACAGTTATATGAATGTTTCTTTTTTAGGGTTATCCCACGCTCGCAATGGGCTCGCTTTGGGATTAATTTTGCTCTATATTTTGATATTAAGGAGCAAAATTAAAAAACTGGCCTCTAGCGGTCAGTAGTTTATTTTTTTTAAGAAAAACACATCAAACTAACTGATCGCCATATGGTCAGTAAAAAACCAGAAGAAATAGTTATTGTGTCGTTGTGTTTTCATTGGATGCATTGTATACGAAAAAAATCCCGCAGTCAAGAAGTTTTTTAAAATAAATTATGCTTCTATTTTTGAGAATAAATAGCTACCTATAAACATCAAGGCTACAGTTACTAAGCTTAAAACCAGGAGATCGGTACTAAGAGGAAAGCTATGAATTCCGTCTAAGGCATAACGCAAACCATCTACCCCATAAGCCAAAGGGTTGGCTTTAACAACTGTGCTTAAAATCTTTGACAAACCCATGAGAGGAAAAAGGGCACCGGAAAGAAAAAAGATTGGCATAACTAAGAAGTTCATTATCAGCTGAAACCCCTGCATGTCTTCCAGCATTGAAGCAATGGCGGTGCCAAGTGCTGTGAAAAGAAAAGCGATCAAAAACACAAAAACTAAGGCTAAGGGAAGCATGGCAAGAGTTGTTGGTCGAAATCCTGCAACCAATGAGATTAGAAAAACTATAATCCCCTGAAAAGTAGCTACGGTTGCACCACCTAGAGTTCTACCTAACATAATATGAATTCGCTTAACCGGCGCAACAAGCGTTTCTTTGAGAAATCCAAATTGCCTATCCCAGATAATTTCTATTCCGGAAAAAAGCGCTGTAAAAAGAATGCTCATGGCAATAATGCCGGGTGCCAAAAAATTAATGTAATTTCCTCCGCCGGCTTTCGCATAAATCGGTCCAAACCCAAAACCTAGCGCAACCAAGAAAAGCAAGGGCTGGCCCAGTGATCCAATAATTCGAGACCTAGAACGAAAGTATCTTTTCAATTGTCTTAACCAAAGTATATATATAGTGCTCATATGTTTTTTATCTTCTCCGCATTCTCCAATGCATGCGCGCATTCGCTTGGTTGCCTTGCGCTTCTTCGCGAATACTTCTGCCGGTTAATGCCAAAAAGGCTTCTTCTAAAGAATCCTTCCCAGTTTTTTTCTTCAATTCTTCGCTCGACCCACTCGCAACTATTTTCCCATGATCAATAATGTCTATTTGGTTGGCCACTTTCTCTGCCTCATCCATATAATGCGTTGTAAAAAATACCGTGACGTTTTCTTTTTTATTGAGATTTTTTATATAACTCCAAATATGGTTCCGCGTCTGCGGATCGAGCCCCAAGGTCGGCTCATCCAGAAAAAGTATTTTGGGATGATGTAGCAGACCTCTGGCAATTTCCAACCTTCTTTTCATACCTCCGGAAAAGTTTTTAGTTGGCTCATTTCTTCGATCCCAAAGTTCTACAATATTAAGGAGTTCCTCGATTCTTTTTTTGCGGGTCTTTTTGGGAACGCTATACAAAATGCCATGCAATTCCATGTTTTCTAAAGCGGTTAATTCCTCATCTAGGGACGGATCCTGAAAGACAATTCCAAAAGATCTTCTCACACCATCCTCATCTTTTACCGAATCATATCCTGCTAAAGAAATCTGGCCTTTTGTTGGATCTAATAGTGTTGTTAACATTCTTATGGTTGTTGTTTTCCCGGCACCATTAGGACCAAGAAATGCAAAGATAATTCCTTTCTTAACTGCAAAAGAAATATCATCCACGGCCGTAAAGTCGCCATACTTTTTGGTCAGATTTTTTACTTCAATAATATTGTCCATAAAAAGTATTGTAGCATAGAGTAGAGTTTTTGAAAAGTAAAAAAGTCCCGCCGTAGCGGGACTTTTTTACTTTGAGATTAATCCAATATTCACATAAGATTTTAAGCTTTAAACATCTTTTGGTATTTTTTGCTTCTATATCTCCTAATCATTTTGACAGTAAAGAAAAGAGTTGCGGCAAAAACCAAGAGCAAACCAAGAGAAAAACCGGCAAAACCATCTAAGAGAAACGGATTAGAACTACTGCTTAGAGCGCTTAAATAACCTGCAAGCCAAATGATCGGTGAGCAAAGACAGACTAAAACTTCGTAAATACTGCCTAAAATATAAATCCATTTACTCTTTATAACAAATACCTGTAACAGAAGAATGATGATAAAAATCAAGCTGATCGGTAAAAATATAGCGACTAGCAACGTAATTATTAGCGCCATTAAATTAGCCAGCCAAAAAATAGAGGTTTTATATACTGGCAAGGGATAGATTTCATTACTTGATGCCTTAGTAATTAAGAAATCATCATCCACATTTTTAATATTAACTGTGTCGCTCAGCTTAGTTAAAAATAATTTATTAGTTGAATTGATCCAGCTCTTATTAACCATGCTCTCATCTAAGCTTTTGATTATATTGGGACCAATCCAATTCGCCCATTGAGTAGTTAACGAACCTTGGGCCACTTTACCATCGGAAAGTACATACAAAGTAATAGGTATATATGTTTTATAATAGCTCGGTGGCGGCACTATCTCGGCCGAACCTGAACTATTGAGATTTGCCTTGGCCGAATCGCTCTCAACAAAATCCAATGCGAGACGAGTAAGCTTCATTGGATAAATAATTTTATTGGTTTGAAAAGACAATCTTAAGGGAGTTATTTCTCCTGTCGCTAGTTTTTCAGCAACATCAGCATTGTTAGCAAAAGCACCTTGAATTTTAGCAACCGTAAAATACCAGCCATTATCAATGTAATCTTGCAGCATACTGCTTTTATCTGCGGGAAAAGTATAGCCATTATCAGCTAACCATTTAGCCAAAACTGTACTATCAGTTGCTTGAAGAATGGTCGTATCATAGATATCAACTGTTTTCTGCTCTACAATTTCGATCGCAGGAGATTTTTGGGCACCGCCGAGCGACATTGTAGCCCGATCATAAATTATATCGGGGCCAGTATTGATCGTCTTAGTAATATCACCAAGTGTAGCAAAGAGTTTGGAATCGGATTTAAATATTTCGGGCTTGCTGGGTGTCGGAATAACCCAGGCAAAATCTTTGGCATTGCCCTGATAACTAGTTGAGATCACCAGATTTTCCGTCTGATTTTGATAATAAATAAAAGCCTTTTGAGCTGTTTCGCTCGCATACTTATCAACCGGATAGAATATTCCACCATCGGCATGAGCCACATTTGCGCTAACCACAAGGTTTAAGACCAGCACTGCGAAGAAAATGATGATTATTTTTGATTTTCCGTTAAAGAGAGATTTCACTTTGTTTTGCATTTTTTGTTCCTGTCCACCTTGGGCGGATTTATTTATATTTTATATCTAATTTTTTGACCCAGAAAAGCTACCATTGCAACTAACATTAGCAACATATTGAGAATAACCCTGGGTACTAATTTGAAAGTTGAAAGTGCCGGAAACGCCGGATTTGGTGAAATTAAATACCTGCTGAATATAGCCAACACCGCTTATATTCATTGACCAAGTAGCTCTGCCGCTTGAATCGATTTTTGCGCTCTGACCACTCCATGTAACTGTATTGTTTCTAACAGTTAAAGTGTCCGTAAACACACCTAGATTGCCCAGATTAACTCCCGGTACATTAGTGCCGCAGTTCCCATAGCTATATCTTACACTGTAAGTGCCGTCATAAGAAGTCGGAGTCGGGGTTGGGTTTGGAGTTGGGATTATATTTGGAATTGGATTCGGAATTACCGGAGCCACTGGCACTAATCCTTCTTCCGGACATCCGGGATTGCCACCCATAAATCTTCGTCCTGAATAAGTTAAAGTATCCCAGCAACCGTTGCCGTAAGCGCAATCGTGGCCACCCTCGGTTGTTGGCATCCTTGTTTTAACCAAACTAGCAGGTGATGTATTGCCACCTTTGGCTCTGCATTCATTGAAAAAATCTTCCACCATGGGCGAATTTTGAGGAGGAGTTGCTGGTTCTCCATTCGTAATTCCTGCACCCCCGATAGGTGTAGTTTCCGAGAGGTCTATCGACTGGCCTAGATTATTCCAATCACCAGTCAATGATTCGGGCGCAGAGGGATCTCCTATCGTATAACCGCGGGAATCTTTAATTAGTTTCGGAATTTCCTGCTTGGCCCGGTCCCAACAATCATTGGTGATAATGGCGCCGGCCTTATTTCTGGTTACATGGCAAACGGGGGTATAATGAGTCGCTAATGCCGGCTCTACCAAATTAAAACTGACCGCCGACGCGCTCTTAAGATTGCTCATAATTCCGTCCAGAAAATAGTCTTGGGTTTGCAGTCCAGCGGTTACATAGCGCATCGCTTGGTGATCATTCACATAAATTATCCAGTCACTATAACTTTTTAAATTAATAACCTGATCCATACTTTTTTCAAAGTAGGTCTCGGCATCTGCTTGAGAAATACCGCTTGTGAAAGAAGTGGGTACAGCAGCTAGGGTTGACCAAGTACCCTTATCGGCCGCTTGATTTATCTGATCAGCCCAATTTTTCAAAGCTGTTTTATAACCCGTAAAATTACTGTCAACCGTAAGACCATCTATTTGTGTAGAAACTGTCTTGGCTCTTTCAGAAATTCCTTTCATGGATGTGCCAGAAGGGACGTTTCGTCCAGCCCAGACATCATCGCCCAGAGCTCTCAAGTCATAAAGTTCGGTGGAACTATTTTGCAGAGCATCAAAGCTTTGCATGGCAACCTTATGAACCGTTAACATATAATATAATGCCGGCGCAGCAATGATAACTATGATGATTCCCGTGGTAATCAAACCGATTAAGGGTTTTTTTATGATAAACTTAACCAAAAGAATTACCAGCCAAACAGCTAGACAAATTGATAAAATGATACCAATAACAGCAAAAAATGCAGAGTAGCTACTTGATTGTGCGGTACCAGCAGCATCAAATATATAAGAAAAGAAAAAAACTAATATGATGCCCACTATCAACAAAGCAATCGGGTTGCCTTTCTTTGGTTTTGGAGGAGTTACAGTTGGTGTTGGCGCAGGAGGAGGAGTTTCAGGACTTTTGGTTAATTTAGCTTCTAAGGGCTCCCCGCATTTAGAACAAAACTTACTTTTGCTTTTTTCTGGAATTTTTACTCCGCAATTAGAACAATACATATACACCTCCAAAACTTCTACACTAATTTATTTATTTATTTTTATTTATATAGTAAAAAAATTTTGTCTCAATTAAATACTTGACTTTAATATACAAGTTTTGGAATCTTTGTCAAACCACTGGCTCTCTTGATTGGTTGCGAGAGAAAACAAAAAATATTTTAAAAATGAAAAATCTTGGTTTACTACGCTTGGGGAACTTGCATCGCCTCCGGCACGCTGCCCATGAAATTAATTTGACCATCTGCGATGGTCACGGATTTGGCATAGAAACCCGGGATCTGACCTATTACCTGCTCGGTTAACTTAGAAAAGAAACCATTAGCATCAAAGGAAGTTAATGGCACATTAAATTTACCAACGCTAATCGAATCAAATTTTAAGCTAACCTGATTGTCTTTAATACTGACTGGCGTTACTTTGATATAAATGGGCAGACTAGTTTTGATATAGCTTAGACCTTTATTGATTTCGTCTTGGGTAAAGCTCACACCGCCAATTGCCGCGATAAAGTTATTCAGCCGGCTGGTCAATAAATTGCCGGAAAACTCTACCGAGCCATCAGCATTAAACCTCACTTGAGTGTTGGCAACCGGCATATAAGCCCAAGATGAATAATTTATTCGGGCCGAAGTTTCTCTAGAAGTAAAGCTCTGATTTAAATCCTTTGACCCAGAAAAAATAATACCTTGAACTTTATCTTGCCCAACTGGTAGATATGAAATCTTAGTTAAAGATTTGCTGACATAATCATCATAATCAGCTTTTGTATAAGTAATACCTAGGTCCTTTGGTTTATTTGCGCCGATCAAATCGGAAAGGCCGGGTACAAAACCAAGATAAGCCAAATAACCAACACCACCGATAACCACTAACAAGATCACGAGTAATAAAAATTTGATAAACTTGCCCATATTACCTCCTTTTAATTAATAGTATTTGTTTGTTTTTATACAAAACTAGCTGTTTTTTTGATAAACGGAGGGAGAGGGATTCGCCTTCCAGGCCGGCCTTGAAGCAGAAATGCTTCATAGCTTCACATTTCTTTTCACGGCTTCGAACCCTCTTCCATATGATACTAAAATACTGGCTAAATTAGCCACTATTTTAGTATAACGGAGGGAGAGGGATTCGAACCCCCGAGGAGCTTGCGCCCCTAACTGTTTTCAAGACAGTCCCATTCAACCGCTCTGGCATCCCTCCATGTTGCCTTTCAAATATACCAAATAAAAAAATATTTTTCAACAAAGACCTTGGGATTTGACAAATCCATTAAAACCCCTATACTAAAATTAAATAATAATAAAAAGGAGGGGAGAAAAATGAAAAATAAAAAATGTACCTGTAACAGCAACAATGCCTGGGGGCTTGCCTTGGGTTTATTTCTCGGGGGGTTCCATGCATTTTGGGCGATTCTGGTTGCCAGTGGTTTAGCGCAGCCACTAATAGATTGGATATTCAAACTGCACATGATTCGTCCGCTTTATGTTATTGCTCCATTTGATATTGTTATGGCGGTAACGCTTGTCATCGTAACTTTCATAATCGGTTACATAGCTGGTTGGGTTTTTGCAGCAATTCGTAATAACCTTTGTTCTTGTTGTTCTTGCAAAAAATAGAAAGTCTGAAAGATTTTAATAAAAAATAGTCACGAGTTTTCGTGGCTATTTTTTATTTTTGCTTTATTGCGAAATAAAAAAGTATCTCTACTTTTTAAAAACTTGGTTGTATAATAGAAACAAGTTGGGTATAACCAAAGCATTGTTCTTATCATTAAAATAAAAAGATGCCAAAACAAAAAATTAGCATTACAAAAAAAGACATATTAGAAGAAAAGAAAGACAAAGATATTTGGTGGCAAGATTCAAAAAAAGGCGGGAAAAAAACCATTACTATTATAAGCGTACTAGTATTTATTATAATAGCGATCGGACTAGCATCAGTTCTGTTTGACCAAAAGAATAAATTAAACCAAAAAGAAACGGAGCAACTCCGAAGTGAGATTGAGTTATCCAAGAAAAGCACCCAAGATGAATTAGATACTTTGCAAAGCCAATTATCCGATCTGCAAAAAAAATTAGATGATGCAGAAAAAGCAAAACAGGCGCAAACGGCTGAAAAATCTGCTATCGAAGGATCTCTGAGTTTCCCCAGCAGCTACATACCAGAAGATATGCAGATTTGTGCGCTAGATACCACAAATGATCAAAATCTGTTTTGCACTAAAGATCACGTCGTGGACAAAAAATACACTTATGGTATAGGCTATAAAATAGAACTGTCTGCTGGAACCTATAATGTTTATGCGACCGTATCTACTTGGCAGGGATACAAAGCTTACTATTCGGAGTTTGTCACTTGCGGACTGAAAGCCAGCTGTCCGTCTCATAATCCAATTGAAGTCAAAGTTGAAGCTGAAAAGACTACTTCAAAGATAGATCCGATTGACTGGTATAAACAATAGTATCTGCTATAATATAAAAATTAAGGAGACCCGCGCCAATAGGCGGGGTAAAGATTTTGGTAAATAACAAACCTGACAAGGTATTGCTTCGCTGGAAATCCGGCGGAGAAAAAAAAGATCCTAACGCAGGTATTTGGATGGCGGTTTTGTTTTTGCTTACCAGTGCGACACTAGTTTACAATCTTATTCATCATGAATGGATGGTGGGAATAGTTTTCGGTTTCTTAATCATCGTCTTAATCTGGTATTTCTTCAGCTCATCAAAAACGGTAGATATTACCATGGCTAATAATGGAATTCAAATCAATAATCTCTTTTATGATTTTGAAAATATAAAAGGCTATTGGCACTCTGACAGAACCGGCACTTTTTATCTGGAGCCAAAGAAAAGAACTGGCCTAGTTATTTCTTTTCCAATGGGGAATAAAAGTATTGAAGAAATCAAAAAAAACCTGCCCGATTATCTGACCGAAATCGAAGATAGAGGTGAAGATATTATTGATCGCATTTCCGGTTTTTTACATATGTAATCTTCCAAAAAACAATTAAAAATGATAGAATAATCCAGTGCCAGTTGGATTATTTTTTATCCCAATAATCCCAAATGTCTCAATTATCCTAATAATCCCGATTTAAGCCCTTATAGTTTAATGGATACCTGCCTGCCATAGCCTGAGCCCCCGTAGTTTAATGGATAGAACGCAGGCTTGCGGAGCCTGTAATAGAGGTTCGATCCCCCTCGGGGGCGTTGGCGATGGCAGGCAGGGAACGCAGGCTTGCGGAGCCTGTAATGTAAGTTCGATTCTTACTAAGGGCGTTTTCAACTGTCATTCCCGAGGATGACAACACTGGTTGTTGATTTTTGTTATTTTTAATGATAATATTGTATTTAAAGAAGGGCGCTGTTTGCCCTTTTGTTTGTTTTAATCGGTCTTTAATAATTTGAAAATAAAAACCGGAGGTGTCGCCTTGAAAGACGATTCGTACAAGAAAGAGATTATTGATCCGGGAGACAAGGCTTCAAAACTGGCAAAGGAAGTCTGCACCGAAAGCTACGGCAACTGCTTGGCACTGGATATCTTCCAGCCACGTGCAGGGTTCCGCGAAGCAGTAACCTGGCTCTGGAAAGAGCCCATTCTCCAGAGCATGATAAGGCAGAAGGTTCGCGAGACAGTGGAAAATGACGGAGCGGGCGGAAAGCCTCAGTTTTTCACGCTTCTCGGAATCGAAAGCGCTTTCCTGAATCTGGGCTGGGAGATCATTGAGATGGCAGCGGAAGACATAGCAAGACGCGGTGGCTTCCCCGCCCTCATGGTCAACGAAATCAACGCAAAAAGAATTACCGAAAAGAACTACCACCTCTTCGAGGCCATGATGAGAGGCTACGGCGAAGCACTTCGCAGAGCAAGACTTGCCAACATCACCGGCGAGATCGCCATCATGAAGCACAGTATTACTGCCTTCTGCGATGACGGAACGGACGAACAACTCATCCTCACATGGGGAGGAACATGCATCGGTCTCTCTGCTCCGGAGCTCTTTATAGACAGTTCGCAGATAAGACCGGACATGGTCGTCGTGGGGTTCGAAGAACCGGGTTACCGATGCAATGGAGGGACATTTTTCACCAATCTCATCCTCCACTATTATGGTAAAACCCCAGCCGAAATCTGGCAACATCCCGAGGCTCTTAAATTTATCAGGGACCTCGCGGTTCCATCGCTAAACTACTCCCGCACTATTACGAGACTGGTCGGGTGGGAAGAGGATGGATCGGTCAGTGAACCACTGGTAAAAATCCATGGCGCCGCTCACATCACCGGCGGAGGAGTATGGGGAAAGTTCGGGGAGATACTTCCCCCAGGCGTAGGAGCATATCTCGACAATATGCCTCCGCCCGCCGCTGTCCTTCTCAAGGCTCAGAAGATGTCTTTCGACACACCTCACCACTTGACCGATAAAAATGCCTACGGCACACTCCATGGTGGGTGCGGAATGCTTCTCGTAGTCGAAGAACGGGACGTGCCGATCGTGATCGGTGAAGCCGAAAAAGATGGTATCCGCGCCCAAAAAGTGGGTAAGACGACCAAAGACAGCGGAAGCACCATTTTCATCCGCTCAAGATTTTACGATGAAGGGAGAATGTTAAGTCCCTTAATGAAAAATTAAAAAAGTTTTTTCTGAAAATTTCGCCGCCTCTTATCTTTTTAAGAAGGCGGCTTTTTCTTTTTATTGATTTTCTTTCCCAATCTGCTATAATATTTAAAACAATAGATCCCTAATATTCTCTTCGTCTTTTAGATCCTTGATTTTCTGATTTCGGATTACCGAAATACAGAAGCTCGAGGATGACATTCTAAGGAAGACGAAATAGAGTTGAGGATGACATAAAAAAATGATGAATCCTGATTTTTTAAATCCAAAAGAAGTCTTGCAAAATATTTTGGAAGTTATTCATTGCCCTTTTTGCGGGTCTGACTATCTGGAAAAATATACGAGAATTAAAGCCCAGGTGAATAGAGACTATGTGGTTCATCTGATGTGTCCTGAATGCCAAAACAGCATTCTGGCTAATTTTTCATACCAGGGTAGCAAAGGAGTTTCCAAAAATAAAATAGGTATTCAAAAGACGGACATGCCTTTTAATGAAATAATGGGCTTTATAAGCAAGGGGGCTATCAGCGATGATGATGTGATAGATTTACATAAAGAGATGAAAGATTTTGATGGAGACTTTAAGGGAATATTTAGAAAATAACAAATCACAAATTACAAACAAATTTCAAATACCAAATTACAAATTCTAAACTTTTGGTCATTGTGATTTCGGATTTGTTTGGGATTTGGTGCTTGAGATTTGGGATTTAAATCTTTTAAAAGTAAACGATATTAATAAAGATAACAAAATGTCTGATTATAAACTAAAGGCTACTAAACGAGAAACCACCGGCAGTGCTGTTGAAAAATTAAGAATAGATGGCAACATACCGGCTGTTGTTTATGGCAAGGGTAAGGAAAACCTAAATCTAACGGTTAATAAAACTGAATTTAATAAAGTATTTGGTAAGACGGGGGAAAATACTTTGATCGATCTTGAAATAGATGGTGGGATAAAAAATGTATTGGCCAAAGAAGTTCAATTTCATCCGGTAACAGACGAGCCTATTCATATTGATTTTTATGAAGTAAAAATGGACGAGGAAATTGAAACTGAAGTGCCCTTAAAATTTGTCGGGGAATCTCCGGCCGTAAAAGACTTGGAAGGAACCTTAATTACTAACAAAACGGCTGTAGAAGTAAAGTGCTTGCCAGCAAATATTCCTCATGAGATTGAAATAGACATTAGCGCTCTCGCGACTTTTGAAGATTCTATTCATGCCAAAGATATTAAATTGCCAGCCAAAGTAGAGCTTTTGACCGATCCAGAAGAAACTATCGCCTTGGTCAATCCACCAAGATCCGAGGAAGAATTAAAAGAATTGGAAGCTGAGGTAGTTGAAAATGTAGAAGAGGTAGAAGCAACGGAAGAGAAGAAGGAAGGGGAAGAGAAGGCTGGTGCTGAAGGTGAAGTTGAAACTAAAGAGGAAGCTAAAGAGTAATTTAAAAAACAACAAGTACCAAATTACAAATCACAAACAAATTCAAAATCTCAATGTTCAAAACTTTTTAGAATTTGGAATTTAGAAAATTGTAATTTGTTTGGAATTTGTTATTTGTAATTTGAAATTTAATGAAATATAATATATTAAACAAAAATAAATAACCTTATCCCCATGCCCGAAGAAAACAAAAAAACCACTATTCTCGAGATCTCTTGGTCTAGTCTTTTGAAGATTGTCGCTATTCTCGTCATCGGCTACCTTGCCTATTATCTTTTTGATATTTTTCTAACGTTATTTGTTGTCATTATTTTAGCTTCAGCCCTCTCACCTCTAGTTGAAAAAATCAAAAACCGGTTTGGCATACCGCGCATTATGTCAATTCTTTTGATTTACTTGGGCTTGATCGCTATTCTTGGCTTAACCATCTATGCGATTATCCCGCCGGCAGTCGACCAGCTCAAAAATCTTGCTCAAAGTCTTCCTGACTATGCCCAAAAAATTACTTCTCTTTTTAGCTCGTTAAGTACCTCTCCGGTTTCTTCGGGAAGCGCTGTTCAATCAGCTTCCGGAACCTTAGGAAATATTGCCGGAACTTTTGTGGAATCAGCCGGAAGTTTTTTGGGAGGTCTCACAACCGTTTTTTACATATTAGTTTTAACCTTATTTTTATTGCTTGAAGAAGACGGGATTCGAAAATTTTTTGTTTCATTATTACCCATTAGCCAAAAAGCTTATGTGATTGAAGTGACTAAAAAAATTACTGATAAAATGGGAGCTTGGTTAACCGGGCAGGTTATTCTAATGGCAATCATCGGCACTGCTACTACTTTAGGACTTTGGATTATTGGCATCCCTTACGCCTTAGTTTTAGGGATCATCGCTTTCTTCTTGGAAGCTGTCCCAACCGTCGGTCCGATTTTAGCCGCTATCCCAGCTGTCATTATTGCTTATATTAGTTCTCCTTGGAAAGCGGTTATTGTTTTGGTTTTTGCCGTTTTGATCCAACAATTAGAAAATCAATTTCTGGTACCCAAAATCATGCAAAAAGCGCTGGGCATTTCGCCTTTTGTCATTTTAGTGGCGCTACTTATCGGCGGCAGATTGGCCGGAGTGATGGGATTGCTTCTGGCCGTCCCCACCGTCGCCGTGTTCTCCGTCATTTCCAAAGAATGGCCGAATATTAGGAAGAGAATCTAGGAACTAGCTTCTTAGCTTGTTAGAAAACCCTTGACATTATTTCTATCGTATATATAATGTATATATAATATAATTAATCTAAAAATATGACTACGGTCATCAATTTCAAAACTGACAAAAAGATTAAAATTCAAGCTCAAAAGATCGCTGAAAGAATGGGGCTTAATTTGAGCGATGTTTTGAATATTCAACTAAGAGATTTTATAGCACAAAAAGAACTGCATATTCATCTCAATAGAGATAAATCAAAACCATCAAAGAAGCTGATCAACGCAATAAAAGAGTCAGAAAAAAATATAAATTATGGCAATGTCTCCCCTGCTTTTTCGAGCGCCAAAGATGCCGTCGCTTGGCTCAACAGCAAAAACAAAAAGTTACAAAACGGCAAAATATGTCCATAATTCAATTTGATAAAAAATTTATAAAACAATACGATAGGGCCAGCGAACAGATTAGAAAGTCTTTTGATGGAAGATTAGAATTACTGATTGCAAATAGAAACAATCCAATATTGCATACTCACAGACTTCATAGTCCATATTCAGACTGTTGGAGTATTAATATCACTGGTGATTGGAGAGCTGTTTTCAATGAGCTATATGGCGGTGATGTCATATTTTTTATAGCCATCGGCACTCATAGTCAATTATATAAATAAAAAATAAATCGAGATCAATATAAAAGGAATCTGGCTTAAGACGCCGAGTACGATTCCTCTTTTTGTAAAGGTTTCTTCTCCTGACTCCCAGATATCTCCGGGAGATTTTTTGAACCAGTGAAGAAAGCGGTGGAAATAAAGAAAGAAAGCCAGAGATTTGATTTTAAAAACCCTAATAACAAATTCAATCAGATCTGGTAGGAAACAGGCAACTCCTCCGGCAAATGCAACTAACCAAGTTGAAAAATCATATCCGCGCACTAAGCCAATTGCCATAAAAAGAGCAAAAGCTAAAAATGGGTCCAGCAGAATCAACAAAAGAGTTTTGGTTTTTTTTAAAGCCTTATACCCATAGTTCCAATGCGGAACCAGATCCATGACAAAATGAAAGACAAATCCAATTACTACAGCCAAAATAGGATTGCCCGTTGCACGACCTATCGCCGCACCAGCGAGAAAATGAGAGGAAATGACCATAAAAAAATTTTAAATTTAAGATTTTAAATTTTAAATTTTTTTCTTAACTTTACAATTTACAATTTAAAATTTAAAATAGGAGTATACTTATTATAAACCACTTATGCCACAAACTCCAAGCGCTAAAATTAGTTATGAGTTATCCTGGTCTAGCATCTTCCGGATTTTGAGCGTTGCTTTAGTAATCTATCTTTTCTTTTTATTTTCCAATTTATTACTTTTGCTTTTAACTGTAATCGTTTTAGCCATCTCGCTCTCGCCCCTTGTGGAAAAATTAAAAACTATTCTAAAAATTCCCCGCATCTGGGCGATTGTCATTATTTATGTGGTTATTTCGATTATTATTGTTCTAGCGGTTTACACTATCATCCCGCCGACTATAACGCAAGTTCATAATCTTTATCAAACCTTGCCGGAATATATAAAAAAGTCTTTGCCTTTTTTGCAAAGCACCGCTAATTACTCTAATCAATCAACCGGCAGTACGAATGGATTTGTTGGAAGCGTAGGTAATGTCTTCGGTGGTATTTTTAATTTGATCTTTATTTTGATTTTAACTTTTTTGCTTTTAATCGAAAAAGGCGGTGTCATTAATTATCTTATTTCACTCGTTCCCATTCGAGAAAAAGCTTATGTGATTGAAATCAGTAAAAAAATTGCTTTTAAAATCGGCGCTTGGTTTTCGGGGCAAATTTTAATTATGGCGATTGTCGGTTTGGTTAATTTCCTCGCTTTCTGGGCGGTTGGAATTCCTTATGCTTTAACCCTCGGAGTTCTGGCTTTTATTTTTGAATCCGTACCCAATGTCGGTCCAATTTTGGCTGCCATTCCTGCCATGGTTTTAGCCTATATTGATGCTCCTTGGAAAGCGGTTTATGTAGCCGTCTTTGCTACTATTCTTCATCTGGTTTCCAATCAATTTCTGGTTCCCAAAATTATGGGTAAAATTCTCAATATTTCCGCTTTCGTGATCATTTTAGGATTAATCATCGGCGGAGAATTAGCCGGCATTACCGGCATGATTATCGCTCTCCCTGTCATCGCCGCCATTCAAGTAGTCACTCAAGAATGGCCCAATATTAAGGCTAAAGAAAGTTTCCGATGGCAGAAAAGATAATTACTGTAAATAAAAAAGTTTTTCACGATTACAAAATTTCAGAAACGCTTGAGGTTGGAATAAAATTAATCGGCCCCGAAGTAAAATCGGTAAAAGAGGGCGCTATCTCGCTGAAAGAAAGTTTTGTTATGATTGACGGTGGAGAATTATTTATAAAAAATCTGCATATTTCTCCCTATAAGTTTGCCCGCAACGATAGCTATAATCCAACCCGAGATAGAAAATTATTAGCCAATAAAAAAGAAATTGACTCACTCTATGGAGCCATTAAAGAAAAAGGTATGATGATCATACCGGTAAAGGTCTATTTAAAAAACGGGATAATTAAGCTCGAAATTGGATTGGCAAAAAGCAAAAAGAAATGGGACAAGCGAGAAGATATAAAAAAGAGAGACTTAAATAAAGAAGCCAAAAAAGGAATTATGTAACTAAGGGGAGATACTGATAGGACCCAAAGACCTAAAACAACTAGAATTATTCCGGCTATCAAATGTAAGAGGCGAAGATTTCTTTGCTTCCAATGTTCGGCTTTGCCAACCTCCCAAAGCCCAAAATAAACTGCCCCCAAGATAATTAATAGAGGAAATACCAAAACGAGATTATAGTAGACCAGTATTGGTAATATCAAAATCTTACTAACGTGGGTTGATAATATTCCCAAAACAAAAACATAAGGCCCGCCAGTACAAGGCAAAGCAAATAGTGTCACAATAAATCCAGTCAGAAACGCTGCCGGAACCGAGGTTGCCTTGGCAATAATCATCGACATTTTGGGACGCCATCTGCGAGGAATTTCCATCACAAACCCACCGCCTCCGTACCAAAAGAAGTCTTTAATATTAAGCAAGCCAATGATAATCGCCAGAGTTCCCATTACATCATGAAAAATAATCGGGTTAACAAAAATATACTGATTTAATCTTAAAATATAAAAAAAACCAATACCAAATAAAAAGTAGGTCAGAAAAATTCCTAGAATAAAAGACAGCGCCACTTTTAAAAGTTTTTTGCGGTTCCCAAAAAAAAGTAAGGCGGAAAGAAGAAAAAGCAAAACCGTAATAGCGCAAGGATTAATCGCATCCACAAAAGCCGAAGAGCTAACCAACCAAAAAGTCGGCACTTTTGGCACCACACAATCAGTATTTTGGACTGTACAAGTTTCCGCTGCCAAAACTAACCTTGGAATAACCAAAAGAAACAAAGCAAAAATAGCATAGCCAACATTTTTGATGGTTTTCTTATTCATAAGTAAAATTTTAGCACAAATAGCTATCTTTTCCAAGCACAAAAATAATTGTCCAGCACAACATCATTTGTCATTCTTCGAATTTTCCTCTGGATTCTATGGTTTTTACCATGGCTCAATAGTCCTAAATATGATTGCATAGATCGATCCAGATTGTCTTTGGATATTTCACCAGATTTATATTCCTTTTTCTTCTTATTTAATTTCTTAAACATCCTTTTTTTGGTCTTAGTTCTTAAAACTTTGTAATAAGGCAAAACCACATATCCCAAGAAATCAACGCCTTGCTTTAGTTTCCCAATGGTCACTTTATTGGGATGCAAAGATAGATGTAATTTTTCATCCAAAAACTGTTTGATCGGATTAATTAAATTGATTAAGTGTTTTTGATCATTTCCGAGTATCAAAAAATCATCACAATATCTAATATAATACTCCTCTCTTAATTCTTGCTTCACAAAATGGTCCAATTCATTCAGATAAATATTAGCAAATAATTGCGAGGTAAGGTTGCCAAGTGGCAGGCCGTTTTTACTCTCTCTCTCTCTCTCTCTCTCTCTCTCGGTTTGTTAAAGCTTTCTAAAATATTCTGAATTAATAGGATGGTTTCTTTGTCATTAACTTTCTTTTTTATTAGTTCAAGTAAAATATTGTAATCGATTGAATTAAAAAACTTTTTGATATCGCATTTTAAATAATAACAAGACTGGCTATAATTTCTACTAACACATCTCACAAATGATTCGAGACGCAAAACTGCTTGATGGGTTCCCTTTTCGTTCCTACAAGAATAAGAATCATAAATAAATGTTTTATCAAATATTGGATAAAGGACCCTGTAAATAGCATGGTGAACTATGCGATCTTTAACGGTGGCCTTGTGAATATGCCTTCTTTTTGGATCATTTATGAAAAATGAGGTATAATAGCTATGTTTGTAGGTTTTGGATTTGAGTTCCTCGTAAAGATTAAATAAGTTGTCTTCAAGATGTAATTCAAACTCTTGGACATCTTCTTTTTTTCTTTTACCCTTTTTAAATTCATTCCAACTACAAAAAAGATTTTCAATACTAATAATTTGGGAGAATAAATTGTCATGAATAACTTTCATAGCCCGTCTATTATTCAAAAAGTTTATGATTTTTATGCTGAACTTTACCTGATTGTAGAAAAGATGCCGAAGAAAGATAAATATGCTTTAGGCGAGAAATTACAAAAAATCACGCTGGATTTTATGGAATTACTTATTACTGCTGGTAATAAGCCGAAAGATGAAAAACATCCTTTTCTTGAATTAGCTAATACAAAACTCGAAATCTTGAAAATTACTATCCGATTAACCCATGAAGTTAAGGCCATACCAACAAATAAATACCACTCACTGGAAGAAAGACTTCAAGAAATTGGCAGAATGCTGGGCGGTTGGATAAAATCTCTATGATAACTAAATTTGGGGAAAGAAAAACAGCTCGTCTTTAGAGCTGCTTCCCTCAAGAAACTCCGGGAGGAAGGCCGACACCGACCCATAGTTGTCGTTGGTGTTGTCAATCCTGTTCGTGTCGAACTTGACCTTGTCGTCGTTGAAGTTGAAGTAGGGGGCGTTGTAGAAATCGTCATCGGCATCCGGATTATTGCCCTCATCCATCTTTTTTCACCACCCCTCGATTTTCTCTCGGGGTTGTATTTTATTTGGTCTCCTTAAAGACGCCAGATGCGAGCAAGGAGTGTCTTACAGCCCCAAAGTACTCTTTTGGTTTTCATAAAGAACCAAAACTCTGACTTTATATAGAGCTTTAAGTTTTCGGCGGCTTTAATCCTTGGACTAAAACACATTGCCTACTCTGTGGCTTATTTTAGCATTTTTTTGAGAATAAAAAAAGAGCGAAATTTTCGTGAGAAAAAATCGCCCTACATTTTGTAACGGAAGGAATCAAGGATCAGAAATCCAAAAGGATTCAAAACCCAAGATTCAGGAGATCGGACACTCCGGGAGGACGGCCGACACCGACCCACAGAGGCCGAAGGTGTTGTCAATCCTGCTCGTGCCGAACTTGACCTCGCCGCCGCGGAAGAGGAAGTAGGGGGCGAGGCAGAAATAGTCATCGGCATCCGGAGCGTATTCGTCTCCGGCACAATCCATATCCAGTTCCTCCCAACGAACAAGCCGTTCGGGGTGAGTCAGAACGATGGAACCGATTGCAACACTTCCGAGGCCGAATTCATTGGCGACGAAAACTTCGCGGGCTCGGCGGACAGACTTGCCGCGATGGCGAAGCCCAAGCTGAGCAGCGACAATCAGAATGTCGCTTGCATCTTGCATTTCGGCGAGAGACTCGAGCGCATGTGCTGTGCGAGCGTGAATTTTTAAGCGATCCGGTATGATCTGTCCCTCGCGGTAATTGTAGAACTTTCTTGTAGCCGCGATCTTCTCGTGAATGAGCTGAACAGCGTAGCAGTATTTCTGACCCGGATCGGTCACTTTGGGAAAATGCTTCTTGGCCAAAGCGTCAATCGATGGAATGGCGAACCATCCTTCGGCATCCTCGGGGAGTTCGGGAAGGCTCTTCGTGAATTCGAGGGCATGGCTCGGATCGAGGTCGAAAATCTTGGCAATCGCCTTGATCTGTTCCTCGATCGGTTTTGGCCCTTTATACTCTTTCGGGTAGGCATAGTTAGAGCTGACTTCCTCGTCGGCGAACTGGTTGGAGACCGAGAATTTTTTAACGAGCTCCAAAATCCCAGCTTGCAGTTCTCCTGCCCGATGCACGACGCACTGGAGCCCATTTTCATCCAGTCCTGCTTTGTCGAGTCCTATCGCGCAGTTGCGCAATATCTCTCGACCCTTCGGTGTTTCGGACGCGATCAATGTCTTTTTTGACATCGCCATCATCCTCCTTGAGTACAAAGCTCTCCAGCTTTTTGCCCCAATTATTGGGGTTTTTAAGGTTCAAAACATCTGAACCATTTATGGTTAAATTATACCACAAACTCACAAAATACGCAAGTATTTTGTTGTTTAAGCCAATTATTCCATCATGAAAAAAATATCTATCTTTTCCAAGGATTTCGTAGGGGCGAACCCCTGTGTTCGCCCAATAAAAAGGGCAGACACGGAGGTCTGCCCCTACGTAAATTCACATTAGTCTTAGAACTGTACCTTTACCGCTTCTCTTTCCGCTGCTGCTGCCTCAAACATGGTCTTCGGAGTCTTAAATCCTAGAATCCCAGCGATTAACAATGTTGGGAATTTAGCGATCTTGATATTAAATTCTCGTACATTGGCATTGTAGTATCTTCGGGAAGCTTCGATCTTATCTTCGGTGTCGGTAAGTTGAGCCTGAAGATCTAAGAAATTCTGGTTGGCTTTCAAGTCTGGATAATTTTCAGCTACTGCAAAAAGTGACTTCAAAGTATTGGTTAACATATTTTCTGCTTCCGCTCTGTCCGCCGGTGTTTTAGCTTCCATTGCTGCCGTTCTGGCCTTAGTAACTTCCTCAAAAACGCCTTTTTCATGCGCCGCATAACCCTTGACTGCTTCGACAAGATTGGGAATCAGGTCATAACGTCTTTTGGTCTGGACATCAATATCGGCAAAAGCTTCATTGCATCGAACATTTAAAGTAACTAAACCATTAAATGCAGCGATAATCCACAAAAGAATAATGGCCCCAATCACTATTAAACCAATTATTAGTGGTGACATAGGTTTCTTCTCCTGTTAGTTTTAGTATTTTATCTGTATAACTTAATTTCTCTACATTCTATCTTAAAAATAATTTTTTTGCAATTGTTTTATTCTGTTCTTTTTGCTAAGATAAAACCAACTATAATTAAAAGGCTTTTATGAAAAAAATCCTTTCCTCAATTTTTTTGGTTTCTTATTTTTTTATTTTTTTATTCTCTTGTTCCCTTGCTTCTGCCCGCACTCCTGCACAGATCACTGATTGGTATATCAAAGATAGACAAATAGAAATTCAAGTTAATAAAGACGCATCCTTAGACATCACTGAAAATATTTTAGCTGATTGCGGAACTCTTCCAGATAAACACGGCATCACATATTCTGTACCAACTTTTTATCAGCTAACCTTAGGCGAAAAGGTAACTATGCCGATAAACCTTACTAGCATAACTCATGGTGGGGAGAACGTAAAATATAGCAGTAGCACCGATTCAGGTATTTTAACTTGGAAAATAGGCGACCCAAACATAATCGTCACGGGAGAAAATGACTATGTTATAAAGTATAAAGTAAGCCGTGCTATCCGCTTTGGGAATCCAGGCTTTGATGAATTTTATTGGAACATAACTGGTCCATTCTCGACCCTTGAGGATGATCATCTTCTGGCAAAAATTACATTCCCATTAGAAATAAATGATAGCAATACCGCACTTAATGGTTATAGTGGAAAGTTTGGCACAAAAGACGCTGGAGCAGTGACTTATCAATGGACAGAAAAAAATATCTTGCAGATAGAGTCAAAAAGAACCTTGAAGGTAGGTGAGGGCATAACCACTTCCATCACATTTCCCAAAGGAATTATTAGCCAGCCAGTATTAACTTTTTGGGAAAAATACGGGGATATGATTATTGGTCTTATTCTCCTATTAATACCTATTCTTGTATTTCTAATTTGTTTTATATTGTGGTGGAAATATGGAAGAGATGTTAGCCCAGGCAGAGCTGTTGCCCCGGAATTTGCAATTCCAGATGATATGAACCCCATGGAAATGAGTGTTTTTCTAGATAACGGAAAGTTAAAAACCAGCGCTATTTCAGCTGCGATCGTGAACCTAGCAGTCCAGGGATACATCAAGATTGAAGCTATTCCAAAACAAGGATTATTTTCTTCGGCAGATACAAAATTTATCAGAACCGGCAAGATCTCAAGCTCTTTAAGCGACGCAGAAAAAAATCTTATCGACTACCTTTTTGGCTCCCTAAATGAAGTCAAGCTATCCGATCTTAAGAACCAATTTTATAAACATATCTCTTCATTGAAAAACGCTTGTTTTTCTAAACTGTCTAGTGAAAATCTATTTGAGAAAAAGGGATTTGGCATGCAAACAACCATGTTTGTAATTGGCGGCCTTTGGGCGGCTGGCTTATTTTTTGCTCCGGTCCTGATCTCTGCTCCACTATTTTACGTGATTTCCATAATTTCAATTATTATTCTCTTCATTTTTGGATATCTGATGCCAAAAAGAAGCAAGAAAGGCGAGGAGCTACTTTGGAGGATCAAAGGGCTTAAGATGTATATGATGACAGCAGAAAAGTACCGCCAGAAATTTAATGAAAAAGAAGGTATTTTTGAAAGGTTTCTTCCCTATGCCATGCTTTTTGGGATAACGGATCTCTGGGTATCAAAAATAAAGCAGATCTACGGGGAAGAATATTTCAATACTTATCATCCTATCTGGTATGTGGGTTATATTGGCAATTTCAATATCGATGATTTTAGCAGCCAAATATCAGCTCTTTCAAGCAACATGGCTTCTACCATCAGCTCAAGCCCATCCTCCACAGGCTCTGGCGGCGGCGGTTTCTCCGGCGGAGGCGGCGGCGGCGGAAGTGTAGGTGGCTGGTAGCAGGGGTAGGATTATTGAGATTATTGAGATCTTTGGGATTATTAAGATAATGGTTTTAACAAAATAAAAACACTCTAAAAACTAAGTCAATCTTGTAATCAGAAATATGAAAGCCATCCCTAAAATGGTTAGACCTATGAGTTTGTAGGAACTGTGTTTACTATGGGCCTCAGGCAGCAAATCGGCTGCTCCTATATATAAGAGGAATCCGGCAAAAAAGCCTAGATAAAGCACCAAAGCACTTTCTGGCACCACAAAAATAAATGTGATTATCACCCCAATGATCGGCGCGATAGCGTCTAATAAAAGCAAGAGGAAAGCTTTCTTTTTGGTGTTTTTGTTAACCAGCATTAGACTGACAGTGTTGAGGCCATCCGAAAAATCGTGCGCTAATACCGCGATTGTGATTAAAATCCCGATACGATAATCAACATGAAAAGCCAAGCCAATTCCCACACCATCTAACATACTATGAAAAGCTAATCCCAAAGCTCCTACTAACCCAACAGCTGGGTGTTTGTGCTCAGCATATTCTTCTTCGTGACTATGATGCAGAACCGCGTATTTTTCTAAAATGTGAATGGTCAAAAACCCTATTACCAGAGCGGTCATTGGATAGACAAACCCTAAACCACTGCTCGCGGTAGTTTGAAATATTTCCGGCATAATATCAAAAAACACCACGGCGATCAAAACACCGGCCGTAAAACTGATGATGTAGTGCAATTTATCGTGATAGCGAATGCCAAAAAGCCCTCCCAAGAGGGTTGAGAAAAAAGTACAAATTGCAAAGATAAGAGCGTACATAAATGTTTTGTTTAATCCTGGAAATAATTATAACATAAAAAGTGCTTCTTTATCTGTCTTGCTCAATTTTTTAATCTCAATCTCTCGCTTCCGTGCTTCTGAAATATTTTTCAATTTTTCCGTATAAACAATTTTGATTGGTTTATTCCTCTGTGTATATTTTGCGCCCTTGCCTTTCTTGTGCAACAAAAAACGTTCTTCCGGATTCTTGGCGATGCCAGTATAAAGTTTGTTATTTTTACAGAGAAGTATGTAGAGATAGTAGGACATTAGTTACTTAGTAAGAGTGATTTTATCAATTCTATTAGTTAGAGTCCATTTACCATCTACATAAAGATAGCCATCAATCCTATAATCACCCGGTCCCGGCATGATACCATAGTTATTCAGACCGTGGAGATTATCGTCAAATCCGATAGTCTCTTTTGGTAGAGCGGGGGGATTCTTGGGCAAATCTCCATTGAGTGTCATATTGTTTTTATCACAAACTTGTATTTGACCAGTGAACACCCCTGTATAGGGACTATTATTAGCCGTGCTGACTGTGTAAAAAAGGTCCTCTTTGAGAGTCGTCTTCTCAACCGGATTTTTAAAATCTTTAATGGGGTTAGCTTTTTCATCTGCGTAATCTGCCAGGGAAAATACTCTGGTGCTGGTTTTTTCACCCGGTTCGCGATTAGCAGTCATCGTACTAACAAACATTTCGGCTTTAAATCCGGGTACACTTCCAAGAGCACTTGTTGCAGTAGAGGCACATTTTACTAAGCTAGTACTAGAAGAATTTTTAGATGAGCTGGGGCTAGATAAATTAGATGAGTTTTGTTTATTTACGTCTATACTACCACCAAACTGAACGGCGCCGGTAGAAAATCCGATAACGCAAAGTATAATTCCAACCGATAGCCATAAAATAATAATGAATTTTAGAGAATAAACCGCTTTAAATGCCCAACCATACAAGAACCACATCAGTATCAAGCCAACAATAAAAGATAGCCATATTATCCAAGATGCGAATGTGTTAATTTCTGGTACTCCTCCTGTAGCAAATAAAAGAGTGAATTTAAACAATGCCAATATCGCTATTACAATAAATACGATTTGTTTGGTTTTCTTATTCATATTTTTACATTATTAATATTAAGCTAATCATACTGTATACATAAAAAATCGCAAGAATAAAAAACCTCCGAAAATATTTCCCGGAGGTTGTAGGTATTTTAACAAAGTAGGAACGAAAACTGCTTTATTGTGGGCACGCTGAAGCTTTTTCGTACTCGTCTCCTGTTATTGTCTGCATGACGGCAAGATCATTCTTCAAAAATCCATCAAGTTTTGTCTGACCCAAAGCCTGCTTGAGACAATCTTTTTGCGCCTGTGTCATCCTATTGTATTCATCACTAAAAGACATGTTTTCGGCAGGAGAGCCACTAGGAATTAGTGGATTTGGATTTACCGTTTCAGTTTGCTTTGGCGTAGGCACCACAACTGTTTTATTACTGCCCTTCAAAAAATACCAAGCAACCACACCAGCCACAATTAAGACAACCACGATGACACCGATTAAAATATTTTTTTTCAAAATATCCTCCCTGAAAATATATATAAAAGATATTTTGTCCCGAGAATACCCTCGAGGGACTTCTTTTGTATATTTTATTAATATTGTTTTTATAATAGCACAAAACAAAGAGTGACAATACGTTTTATTTTTTCTCTAGAATATGCTATAATAACAAAAATGATGGCCTGTCATAGATTCGCCAAGAAGATCCTTAAAAAAGTGGATGCAAGTAGAGTAATGTTTGTGAACTCTTAAAACTAATCAAACAACAACATACGGCAAAACAAATTTTGCCCCTGCTTTCGCCTAAAAACCGACAAGCAGGCATCGTACCTATTTTTACCTGAGGGATGGAATACGGTGTCAACTTATCAGGTTGCTTTCCGTTAGATATTCCTTTGTAGCGGAATTAAGACACTAAGGATAGGATAGAATTATTTTGTTTCGGTTTTTACTTCTATCCAAAATACCAACCGGAACTAAACTTGTAGAGGCTGCTTTTTTAACTTTTTGCACGGGGGTGCAAATCCCCCCAGGTCAATTTTAATAATAAGGGATTTGCAGGGCGCGAGTAGCCCCGCCTTGGCGGGGCTGTGTGTAGCGCCCGGCTCCGAGTCGGAGCGAGGAGAAATCCCCCCAGGTCAATTTTAAATACTAATAAACCATAGGAGGTAAACATGGAAAACATTCTTTTGTATGTGGGAGGTTTTTTATTCATTCTGGTCGTGGCATCGATCAAAGTCGTTCAGCAGTATGAGAAAGGCGTAGTTTTTCTTCTTGGGAAAGTAATAGGCGAAAAGAAACCGGGCTTAAGATGGGTCTGGCCGATTATTGAGATAATGAGAAAAGTGCCGCTTCGCATCGTCACCATGCCGATTCCTTCCCAAAAAATTATTACCAAAGATAATGTGTCTATCGATGTCGCTGCAGTGGCCTATTTTAAAGTAGTAGACGCAACCAGGTCAATTGTGGCCATTCAAGATGTTTATAGCGCCGTAAATCAGATCGCGCAAACCACTGTGCGAAATATTGTGGGACAATTCCGACTGGATGAAATTCTCTCCGATACCGCCAAGATTAATGAACAAATCAGCGGTATTATCGATACCCATACCGAACCTTGGGGAATATTAGTTACTACTGTAGAGATCAAGGATATTCAGCTTCCCGAAGGAATGCAAAGAGCCATGGCCAAAGAGGCTGAGGCCGAAAGAGAAAAAAGAGCCAAGATTATTTCGGCCGAAGGGGAATTGCTGGCTGCTGACAAGCTCGGACAAGCATCTGATATTATTGCCAAACACCCTATCGCTTTGCAATTGCGCAATCTCCAGGTCCTCTCCGAAATCGCCGTAGAAAAGAACTCTACAATAATATTCCCCAACCAATTTATGAACACAGTCAGCGAGATTAAGAAGTTTTTTGGGGGAAAGAAATAAAATGATGAAAAAAACTACCACCATCATCATCTTGTCTTTAATCATCGCCGGCGGAATTGTGGCTTGGAAATCTTATAATAGATCAGGAAGCCAACCGGTTGGACCAGCGGTTTGCACGCAGGAAGCCAAGCTTTGCCCGGATGGATCTTATGTTGGGCGGACGGGACCAAACTGCGAATTTGAAGCGTGTCCTACCCCGCAAGCCCAAACTAATCCGGGATGGTTAACCTTCAATGATCCAACGCAAGGGATTAGTTTTCAGTATCCGGAAACTCTGGGAACTAAATATATTTTTACAAATCAATGGCCGCCAAAGGTCACGGTAAATTACCGTCCTTTTTCTTGTACTATACCGGAAGCCAGTATTCCGGAAAACATGACTTCCTTAAAAACAATTAACGGCAGATCCTATTGTGTTAATGTCAATATGGAAGGAACGGCCGGATCGGAATATACGACATATGGCTACTCTACTGAAATTAATGGTAAATTTGTTAGATTTGACTTTGTCTTACAGTACCCTCAATGTAGCAATTATCCGGAACCACAAAAAACTGAATGCGATACTGAAGAACGAGCCAACTTAAACCTGAATGATTTAATAGATCAAATTGCGCAAAGCGTGAAAATGAATTAATTTTGTGCTAAAATGATTTCATGAACAATACTTTGCTTGTGATTATCTTTTTTGTACTTATGCTACCGGGTATAGCTGGCGCTTTCCTGCCTCTGCCGGGATTGCTTTATATGTTTATAATTTCCCTAATATTTGGCTTTGTAGACAAATTCCAACACTTACAACCATGGGAAATTGGGATACTAGCCGGAATCGTGCTTGTTTCTATAATTAACGATTATCTATCCGGACTTCTTGGTGCCAAATATGGCGGAGCGGCCCAAAAATCAATGCTATTTGGCATTATCGGAATGATTATAGGCCTTATCTTATTTCCTCCCTTTGGCGGATTAGTAGGGGTTTTTATTGGAATATTAATTGCAGAAATAATCAGAGGCACAAAGCAAGAAAAAGCGGTTCGCGCCGCAACCGGAGGGCTATTGGGATCAATCGTCGGAATGATCGTAACACTAGTTCTGGCAATTATATTCCTATTTCTTTTTGCAATCTTTGCAGTAAAATAGTTTTAAATAATAAACATCTACTTTGATTGTCATTCCTGTGCTTCTATTGTAATCAACAGAAAAACAGGAATCCAGGCCTGGATCCTTGATTTACCCGTACGGGTGTTCAAGGATGACAACTAAAAAACATTTATGAGAAAGAATATTTTAATCGCTATCCTCGCAATTCTCGCTCTTAGTCTCGCTACTTATGTGTTCTTTTTGTCTTGCCAGGAAAAGAATAGAGCGATTCAGGAGGCAAAACAATCAGCGACGGAGAAAACCGCCGCCAACCCAAGCGAAAATAACCAAGACACTGTTAATATCCATATTTTTAGTCCCAAGACTGGTGACACTATCGAATTACCGCTAAAAGTTCTCGGCGAGGTTAGGGTTTTTGAAAATCAATTTAATATCCGGCTCAAAGATGGAAAGGGCAAAGTATTGGTCGAAGAAACAGCCATAGCTGAAAATGGCGACGCTGGACAATTCAATCTTTTTGAAAAAGAGGTAAATTATCCTCAACCCTCAACATCTGAGGGAACAATTGAAGTTTTCGATTACTCTGCCAAAGATGGGACAGAAATCGATAAGGTGATCATTCCAATTAAATTCGGCTATGTAGCAAACGCTCTCAATATTCAGGTATTTTTCGCTAACACCAAAAGGGATCCGCAAATGACCAATTGCCAAAAAGTCTATCCGGTTTATCGCAGAATCGCTTATACTAAGGAAACAGCCCGTGCCGCGATTGAAGAATTACTCAAAGGTCCAACCGGCGATGAGATAAATCAGGGTTATTTTACTTCTATAAACCCGGGGACACAGTTAAAAAGTATCATTCTTAAAAACGGTAAAGTGACCGTAGATTTTGACCAGACATTGCAAGCCGGAGTTGGCGGATCCTGTAAAGTAGCAAATATCCGATCGCAAATTGCCGAAACCCTAAAACAATTCGGCACAGTAAATTCTGTGGTAATATCGATCGATGGAAAGACGGAAGATATACTACAGCCGTAAAAATATCAAAAAACAAGCACCAAATCACAAACCACAAACAAATCCTAAATTCAAAATAACAATTTATTAAATTTTTTGGTCATTGAAATTTGAGATTTGTTTGTAATTTGAGATTTGAGATTTGGAATTTATTTTTAAATTTTAGTCATATTAATAAAAATAAAACAAACCTATGGAACAAAATCGTTTTGATTTATCTAATCGTCTTTACTTTCTGGTATTGGCTGTGGGAATCCTATTATTAATCCTACTAGGCGTTTCTGCCTATTCAATTAACAAAACTGCCTCTGGCAATACGCCTCGTGAAATTACTTTTGACGGAGAAGGAAAGGTTTATGCCAAGCCAGACTTGGCAATAGTGCAATTGGGTTTAAGCAGCGAGGCAGCCACTTCTGAGGCTGTTGTCAAAAACAACAATGATAAAATGAATGCCATTACTGCAGCAATTAAGGCTTTGGGAATAGCTGATACCGATATCGAAACAACCAATTATAATCTTTCACCAAAATACAATTATACGGATAGTAAAGGCAGTTTTATAGATGGGTATACTCTTAATCAGGACATCCAAGTAAAAATCAGAGATTTTAATAACATCAGTGCGGTACTTCAAAAAACAACCTCGCTTGGAGCAAATACCATCAGCCAATTACAATTCACCATTGATAATCCAGAAAAGCTAAAGGCTCAAGCTACCGATATTGCCATTGGCAAAGCCAAAGAAAAAGCGGCAAACATAGCCAGCGCTTCTGGATTAAAGTTGGGAAAAATAATCAATGTTTATGAAGGTGGCGGGACTATAACTCCAACTCCGCTATACAACACAGCCGAAAAATCTATGGGCATGGGGGGCGGATCCTCAATTACTGCTCCAGATATCCAAACCGGCCAGCAAGAAATCACTGTGACCATGAGTGTAACCTACCAGATAAATTAGAACTATGGATTAAAAAAGCGCGAGAAAAATTCTCTTGCGCTTTTTTATTTGGGGAGTAAAATAGTGTAGTAATCTCCAAAAAAAACCTCATATAAAATTAATAAGGTTTTTGAAGGAGATATTTTTTATGCCCGGTAGTGAAAATTTGAAAAAAAATTCGAAAAAAGAATTAGAAAAACTAGCTGGCAAAACCGAAGAGCATGAATTTTATACTCCTATTCCTGATGGATACCAGAAAGGAAAGACTAAATATGTGATTGTCACAGGAACTGTAATGTCGGGTCTGGGAAAGGGCATCTTTTCTTCTTCACTCTCAAAGTTGCTGGAAAACCATGGGTTCTCCTGCATGCCAATCAAGATGGAGGGGTATCTTAATCTTGATTCCGGCACGCTTAATCCCTATCGCCACGGCGAAGTTTTTGTTCTCGATGACGGAACTGAGTGCGATATGGATCTGGGAACTTATGAGAGAATGATGGACAAAAACTTGACAAAGCATTGCTTTATTACTAATGGTCAAATATTTAATAGAATTTTTGAGCGCGAAAGAAGGGGCGAATATCTCGGGCGTGATGTCCAATTTATTCCTCATGTTACGGGTGAAATTAAACGCCACTTAAGGGAACTGGCGATTAGCTCAAACGCCGATGTTGTTTTGGTTGAAGTGGGTGGCACTATGGGAGATATTGAAAATTCTCATTATATCGAGGCTTTAAGAGAATTAAATTATGAAGAAGGAAATGATAATGTTTGTTTTGTAGCTCTCACTTATGTTTTGGAACCGGGATTTTTGGGAGAACAAAAAAGCAAGGCGGCGCAACTTGGTATTAGACTCCTCATGGAAAAAGGTATCCAGCCCAAAATTATTGCCTGCCGCGCTGAACATCTCGTAACCGAAAAAGTGAAAGAAAAAATCAGTATCTATACTAATGTTCCGACAGAGCGAGTTTTCAGCATGCACGATGTTGATTCTATTTACCTGATTCCCAAAATGATGCGGGAGGAAAAGCTTGATAAGGAAGTCTTGAAAATATTAAGACTAGATGATAAGGCTAAAGAAATTAAAGGTAAGAATGAAGAATGGGATGAATTCACCCAAAAAGTTTTAAAGAAAAAGAAGAATAAGATTACTGTCGGAATCGCTGGCAAATATACCGGGTTAAGAGATTCATATGCGAGCATTATCAAGGCGCTGGAACACTGTGGAGCGCACCTCAACACCGATATTGATATCCATTGGATAGAAACAACAAAGATTGAGGAAAAAGACAAAGAAGCCCTCTCGGAATTAAAAAAGATTGATGCGCTAATCATTCCCGGGGGTTTTGGTAAAAGAGGCACGGAAGGGAAGATCGAATGTGTAAAGTTTGCTCGGGAAAATAAAATTCCCTACCTTGGACTTTGCCTTGGTTTTCAAATCGCTTTGATTGAATTTGCCCGCGGTGTTTGCGGATTAAAAGGTGCCAATTCTACAGAAATGGATAATAAAACTCCTTACCCAGTTATCGATATTTTACCTTCGCAAAAAAAGATTAATCAGCTGGGCGGCAGTATGCGGCTGGGCGGGAGAGATATTGAGGTAAAAAAAGATTCTTTGGCTTATAAGCTTTATGGAAATAAAACTGTCATTCGCGAAAGATTCCGCCACCGTTATGAATGCAACCCAAAATATATTAAAAAGTTCGAAGAGAATGGGATCATCTTTTCCGGCAAGGCGCCCGGAGAAAATATCATGCAAATTCTCGAATTAAAAGGTCATCCTTATTTTATCGCCTCCCAATTTCATCCCGAATTCACCTCCAGACCTCTCACTCCAAATCCTCTTTTCCGTGGGCTAGTTGAAGCAGCAATAAAATTGAAAGTGTAGGGGTTTGATTTATCAAACCCTATTTTTATGCTAAAATATTCTCATGCAGGAATTTATTTCTAAGTCTCGCGAAGAAACTCAAAAAATCGCTTCCGATTTTGCCAAAAAATTAAAGGGTGGTGAGATTTTGTGTTTCTATGGAAATCTGGGAAGTGGAAAGACAACTTTTATTCAGACATTGGCGAAGGCTTTGGGAGTGAAAGAAAATGTTACCAGCCCGACATTTGTATTGCTAAAGCAATACAAAATCAAATCAAAAATCAAAAATCAAAAATCAAAACCACAATTTAAAAATAAAAATTTAAAAAACTTTTACCACTTAGATGTTTATCGTTTAACTAATTCCGAGCAAGCTCTAGATTTGGGGATTGAAGAGATTTGGTCCGATCCATCCAATATTGTAGCAATCGAATGGGCGGATAAAATTTCTGATATACTTCCTGAGAAAAGAATTGATTTATGTTTTGAAAATGTTGATGAAAATACAAGAAAAATAGTAATATTTAAATAACGTAGGGGCGTCATATATGACGCCCGAAATACAGGGCGTAAAATTTTACGCCCCTACAAAAATACAAAATAAATATATGATATTAAAAGGCAAAAAAACAATTCTAAGGCCCATGCGAGAAGAAGATGCAAAACTCACTGCAAAATGGGGTTCTGATCCAGAAATTAATAAATATGGTTCAAGAAAAAAGTTTACTTTAAAACAGGCAAAAAAATGGATTGTTAAGGATTTACCAAAAGACAAAAATTATAAAAAGTTTGCTATCACAACAAAGAATGGCAAACTTCTTGGAAATATCGGCTTATGGATTAGAAGAGAAGATAATTGGGCGGAATATGACATTATTATTGGAGATAAAAAAGAATGGGGAAAGGGTTATGGCTATGATGCTAGTAAAACTATTATTGATTATGGATTTAAAAAGCTGAGCCTCCACCGCATTTATCTCCACGTATATTCTTATGCTGACAGGGCTCTAAAACTTTATAAGAAATTAGGTTTTAGAAAAGAAGGTGTAATGCATGAAAGCGTTTTATATAAAGGAAAATACTATGATAAGATAATTATGGGATTATTAGCTAAAGAATGGAAAAAGAAAAAATAACAAGGGTTGTCATCCTCGAGCTTCTGATGTACTCATCAGAAAATCAAGGATCTAAAATAAATATATGATATTTTTACTCGATACCACAATCAACCCAACTGCTATTGGACTTTATGATTATAAAGATCTGAAGATTAGGATTATTGAATCGAATCCTGAAAACAATCGTAAACTTGTTTCCATTATCCAATCTTTCCTAAAAGCTAAAAGCCATAAGCTAAAAGCTATTGACGCCATTGGCGCCATCAACGGACCCGGTACTTTTACCGGTGTTCGCACCGGTGTTGTAATCGCAAATACTTTTGCCTATGCCCTAAAGATCCCGCTTTACGCCACAGACACGTTAACAGCCCAAGTCCCCAACATAATAACTAACGTGGTTTCTTTGGCTTCCGCTTCAAATAATGAAGTTTACTTTGCTAGGTTTAAAAAAGGAAAAATGCGGGGAAAGATTGAATTGGTTGATACTATGAATCTGCCAAACCGGTTAAACGACGGCGATATTATAGTGGGCGATTTAGGCGAAAAACATTGCGGGTTGATTATCAAACAAGAATTTGCCAGCAAAAATTCTGCTGATCGAATTAAAACTTTATTAGATCTAATTTTAAGCAAAAAAATAAAACCCATTCAACAGGTTTTACCACTCTACATCAAGAAACCTAACATTACGACAAAAAAGAAATGATTTTTTCTCGGCTAAGCTGCTATGCCAAGCTCTTCTAAGTTAAGGTCTTCTTCTGACAAACCATATTTATTCAATAGATTTTTTTTCTCGTCTTCGTCTTTTATTTCATGTATCTCCACGAGTTGTTTGTACGTATTAATATTACCTTGAGCGCTCACTTTCTGATAATCTTTTAGCCCTCCTTCCATCTTTTCCGCCTTCTTTTTGATCTCTTTTTTTGCAAGATTAAATAATAGGTAAGCATCATAAGAATTAATATCAACCGGTCTTTTTTTGAATTTTCTTGCCAGAGATACAAAAGCCTCTTCTTGAAGCTTTTCTTTTTGGATATTCAGTTTAGACATATCTTCGTTTCCGCTAGCAAAAGGGGTCCCTACCTTTAATATCTGCTCTACTACTTTTTCTAGATCATCCAAAATTACTTCTAAAGGTCTTTTAATTTCCTCTGGGGCATTTTCAATACTCATTTTTGGGATTTATTTGTAATTTATCTTAATCCAACCCTTTTTCTCACTTCTTCCATTTTTTTCACCGCTACCGCTCGCGCTTTTTCAGCGCCTTTTTCTAAAATTTTCAAGATCTCATTTTCTTTGTCTAACCATTCTTTTCTCTTCGCGCGAAAATCAGCAAAGTGATCCGCTATTGCGGTTGCTAGTTCAGTTTTTAATTTCAAATTATTTTCTTTATAATCGGCCTTATTAAAACCCGATATAAAAATTTCTCCCAGGCCATAAAGATTTTCCAAACCTTTTTCATCCGCTGTCGCTTTTTTAACTTTTTCCATTATCACGTCCGGCTCGTCAGATAAAAATATACAGGATTTCTCGCCATCTGACTTGCTCATTTTCTTATCTGGGTTAATCAAACTCATTACTCTAGGTGTCTCAGTATATTTTGCACTAGGCGATTTGAAAGTTTCGCCAAAACGATTATTAAAAAATCGCGCGACTTCTTTAGCTAATTCCAGATGTTGGGTCTGATCATGACCAACCGGAACCAGGTCTGCATCATACATCAAGATGTCCGCCGCCATTAAAACTGGGTAATCAAATAGACCTGTGTTGATATTTTTATCTTGCTTAACTGATTTATCTTTAAACTGCGTCATTCTCTCCAAAAATGAAATTGGTGTTACACAATTAAAATACCATGTTAGTTCAGCATGTTCTAATAAATCTGATTGGCGATAAAAAACGCATTTTTCCGGATCTGTCCCCAAAGCCAAAAGTTCAGCTGCTAGAGTAATAATTTGTTGCTTTTTTTCTTTGGGATCATAGTTTTCTGTTAATGAGTGCCAATCAGCAATAAAAAAATAACAATTATATTCTTCAATAAAATCTTTCCAACTGGCAATTGTTCCCAGATAGTTGCCAATATGAAGACTGCCTGATGGCTGAATTCCTGTTAAAATGGTTTTTTTCATGGTAAAATGTTAGTTATCTAAAAACATTTTATGCTAAATCAACCAAAACATCAACTACATCTTACCGATTGTGTCGAAGGAGTCAAAAAACTCCCCAATAATTCTCTTGACCTGGTTTTATCCGGTCCTCCTTATTTTGATCACGTCACTTATTCAACTGATTCAGAAAATCTAAGCACAAAAGGTTACGAGAAGTTTTTGAAAGAGATTTCTCGGCTTTGGGAAAACATCAACCCAAAAATAAAAAATGGGGGAGTTATCGCACTTTGGCTCCATGATATTTATATTAAAACCAATCCCCTCGGCAATGCTTGGGGCGGGGATATTTTTGAACTCAAACCATTTCATTCGGATATTATTAGAACTATGCCAGAAAGTTCGAAATTAAGAAATATTTTAATCTGGGATCGGTACCTGAAAAAAATCCATGCTGATCTTCCCAATAGCAATCAATTTGGTACTCGCTTTCAATATATTCTGCTTTTTTCCAAAGGAAGAACAGTTTTTGAGGAAAGATTAAAAAAACTCTATTGGAGTCCGATCTGGTATTTCAAAACTGCGCCTAAGTTTTTGCGGTCAAAAATTCTATACCACCCTATCTTTTGGTTAGGCAAAATTCCTCTGGTTTACCGAATTGTTAATCCATTTTTAATTAAAACCAAAAGGTTTTTTGTGTCTGATAAATATGGCTTCAAAGAATATCTAACTACCTGCCCACCTGAAGTGGCTGAGATGATTATCAAAAACTTTTCTAAGCCCGGCGATATAGTTTGCGATCCCTTTCTCGGCTCCGGCACCACCATGAAAGCTGCCAACGACTTAAATCGAGACTGTGTGGGATTTGAGATAAACCGTGAGGCAAAAGAGGTGATTTTGAAGAAAGTCGGAACTCAAAATGTAGAAATAATAGAAAAATAACAAATCTCAAGCACCAAATTACAAACAAATCCAAAATCACAATTTTCAAATTTCAAAACTTTTAGGATTTAGTATTTTGGTCATTAGAATTTGTTTGTAATTTGTTATTTGTAATTTGAAATTTATTGCATTCTAACCTCTTTTCTGTTACAATATCTCTCATGAAGATCACATCCCTTGAAGATTCAATTCTTTTTACCATTTCCTATTTTGATGTGTTTGAATATCCACTAACCGCTTTTGAAGTTTGGCGCTATTTGTTTAGTTATAAAGCAATCTTAGATCAAGTGATTTTAAAATTAGATGAGTTAATCCGTCAGGGTAAGATTGAAATGAAAAACGGTTTTTATTTTCTGCCCGAAAGAAGCGACCTGGTAGAAAAACGCCAGGATAGGTATGATGTTTCGGAAAGGTTTTGGAGAAGGGCGGTTACCGCTACTAAAATTCTTTCTTACGTACCATTCATAAAAATGATTTCGATTGTTAACTCGCTAGCTTTTTTTAATTGCAGCAAAGAAAGCGATATCGACTTTTTTATTATTACTGAGAAGAATAAAATCTGGACCGCCCGAGCGTTGTCCAGTATATTGCTGCATATTTTAGGACTAAGGCGTCATGGGAAAAAAGTCGCGAAAAGAATCTGTTTAAGCTTCTATATTTCGGAAGAAAAAATGAACTTGGATTATATTGCCCGCGATGAGCTTGGCTTTTTTGTAGCTTATTGGATAGGACAGGGTGCACCTATTTTAAATACCGGAAGAACCTATGAAAAATATAGAGCCGCGAATGCTTGGATCTATAGGTATCTTCCTAATATTGGAGGAAATATAACTGATTATTATATTAATTTCCAGAGGCCTTTGCTGGCTAATATGGTAAAAAAGAACTTGACCATTATTTTAAAACCCGTCTTTTTTGAAAATATAGCTCGCAAGATCCAGATGATGCAAATTAAAAGAAGCCAAAAAAAATGGGGTAATCCCGATTCGGTTATTACCAATGATTTTATCTTAAAATTTCATCCTCAAGACTTGAGGGTAGGTTACAAAAAAGAGCTGGGGGAAAGAATAAAAAACATACTATAATTCCTTAAGGATTAGCAGCTGTATTTAGGAGGCGATCAAGCGCTCCTATTTTTTTTTGCAAACTGACTTTCAAAATGGTATCTCGAATCACGATTTTTTTATAGAGAATCGAGAGGATTCGCTCTGCGCCGATTATCCTTTTTTCTGCTGAAAATCTCTTCCTAACCGTTAGAGTTAAAATTTTTTGGAAAAGCGTATCAAAAAGAAAATCATCTAAAATGCCTATTTTTTGCCCATTTTGAGTTAGAACAACGCTGCCGATTAAAAATATTTTTTTATTTAAAATATCGTTTATTTTAAAAACCTCTTCTGACTCAATGATACTATCGCGACTTTTTACCAAAACCCCATCGGCAAAAACCTCTATGGTATCCTTAAAATGAACGATCCGATTTTTTTGCCAAAAAAAGCTTTTTGCAATCAAAAAAGCTAACACCTTGCCACCATCAGGATCCACAACAATATTTTTCACGGTATCGATTTTGGTTCCCGATATCGATTCAATGATAGGCAGACCGATTATTTTTTTAGCATGAATTAGCATGGTAAAAATTATCTTATCCTTAAAAAAAATAACCACTCCTTATTCCCTTTCGCCCCCAAAATTGGCGATTCAACCTCTCCCAGTATACCAAATCCATTTTCCCCGCACCATTTTCTAAATTCGCTTAATAATTTCTCATGAATTTTAGGGTCTTTAATTACCCCTTTTGTTTTATCAACAATGTTTTTACCAGCCTCAAATTGCGGTTTAAAAAGAAGAATAATTTCGGGATATTGGATACTAGATATTGAATATTTTTTATTTATCTTTTCTTTAATATCTAATATCAAATATCTAATATCTTTTATTTTTTTCAAAACCTTTCTAACTGATATAAAAGAAACGTCAATTAAAAAAATATCGACCCCCTCTGGCAGACTTTCTAGGTACCGAAAATTTACCCCTTCCATCACCACAACTCTTGGGTCATTCCTCAGTTTCCAGTCCAGCTGACCCCTGCCAACATCTATAGCATAAACCTTTTTGGCCCCATGTTGAAGAACAAAATCAGTAAACCCGCCGGTGGACGAACCAATATCAGTCACGACCTTATTTTTAAAATCAATTTTGAATTCTTGATAGGCCTTTTCTAATTTTTCTGCGCCTCTGCTTACATACTTTGGCAATTCTAAAATCTCGGTTTTAACATTCTCATCAAACTTTGTTCCTGGTTTGGTTTCCTTTTTTCCGTCAACCAAAACAAGCCCGGCCATAATCAATCTCTGCGCTTTTTCTCTGCTATCGGTCAGTTTCCTTTCAAACAACATTAAGTCTAGACGCTTTTTTAAAATTTTTTTTGTTATCATAATATATAAAAAAATTTTACCCTCCGAAATCCGCACTGGCAATAACAGAATGTAATCCGTTTTGCCAGTAAGGATGTAGGATGGGCAAATAATAGCGCATCAAGCCTCTTTTTGCTTTTCATAAAAACATTATACCACAAAAAAATAAATTAAATTAAACAAAAAAAATCGCTCCCTCCAAGCGATTTTGTATTTTAACATGATTTTTTTGATCCGGAGAATCGTTTTTTATTCCCTTTTAATTACCCCGGATTTCTGAGAGCGATGACGCGCCGGAATATTTTCCATATCTCCTTCGGCATCTCGTTCGCTAACACCCAATATATCCTTGCGAGCAAAAGGGAATTTATGACGGGATGCTCGGAAATTATCAGAGCGTATTTGCTGCCTTGATCGTCCGTTGCATAGAAGTAAACTTCATACGACGGCCATCCACAAACCTCCATTGTTACTAAAATCTCGTCGCCCTGATCACGAAAGTGATAGTGCAAATCTCTGTCTATCGCCCATTTGACAAACTGCCACGGCACAGAAATGTCTACTTGAAATGCCAGATCCAAAACATCCTCAACGCTCGACCTTTTCATTTTTTAACCCCCGCAGTGATTTTCTTTCAATCGTTTTTTCACAACTCTTTTCTTCCTCTTCCGCCTCTTTTTGCCAAACAAACATCTTTTGGGACAGAAGCCACTATTAAAACTCTTATTAGCCATCTCCGCCGGGCTTTATTTCCATGTGTGTCCACAGTGCGGGCATTCCCATGAAACCTTTTTTCTAGATGAGCAACCCACCTTATCCGCTGGTAATTTGTTTTTCTTAGCATAAAACTTAACCAATGAAAGATCAGCTGCAACAGAATATGTTATCTTTCTCATTTTTAAGTTGCTCCTTTCTCGGAATTTTAAATCAATCTCATCTTATCGCTTTTTGGCTTTGTTGTCAATTTTTACAACCTTTCCAAAATGTATTTCTTAATATGCCCCAGATACTTTCCTGGGCAAGAAGTTGGTTTAGGGCGCGTTTCGCCATGGCCAAGAATATTTTTCTTTTCCACTTGCGGATAATTTTCGCGAATGATTTTAACTGCCGCATTTAACATTTTTTTATTGGGCATCTTGTTTTCATAATCACCCGAAAAACAAATAGCCACTGACGCGCAATTAACCGGCCAACTTCCTGCATGCCAGCCAATTTGATTATCCTGTAGTAATCTTTGGGCTGAACCATTGCTTCTTATTAGCCAATGATAAGCAAAGAAAACCATTTTGCCGCGCCTAAAATGACCTGACCAAAGAGGCTGGCCATAAACCACTGAATCATTCGGATATTTCAGATCTTCTTTTTTAAGCAGGTATTGGTTTACATAAAGTCGGATCATTTGAACTGTTGAGAGGAGCGACAATGAAACATTGGTCGGAGCAGATGTATGGTGCAAAACAATAAATTCAATCGGCTTTCTCTCTGCGTCCCAATTTTCTCCTGATTTCCCTAAAAAAAGTTTGTTCTTTTTATAAAATTCATCAATAATGCAATAAATTTCTTTTTTGATTTGCTTTCTGTTTTTAACATTCTCGTCCGGCTTGATAATGTATTTTTTAAAATCATTGGCCAATTTCAAATACCAATCTTTTTTACTAAGGTTTGTCTCCCAATACTTTTGGTTGATATATTGATATTTTTTTGACATAGATTTTTTTAAGAAACCTTTTTTGGCTTACGTTTTAAAATCCGATCCGTCAATTTATGCAAAGCCCAGGCTAGAATTAAAAACAAAACTAGATAAAGAGCAGTCGCAATACCGGCTGGCAGGAAACGGTAAAAAATATCATAGTGGTAAAGAATTGGCCAATGCAGAAGATAGATTTCGTAACTATAGAACCCAAGCAAGTCTAGTAATTTAAATTCGAAACGCATTGATAAAAAGAAAAATAGAAAAGCCAACATCGTGACAATACTGATGATCTTGGCTTGATCGATATTCCCAACGCCAGAATGATAAGAAGTATAAACAATTACAATCGCGAGCATCGTCATAAAAAGGTAGCGAATAGTTTGTTTAAAGATTCTAGATTCAATGATTTTTTTAATCGTTCCGCTAAGTCTTAGTGTTTTTTTATAGCCTAAGAACAGACTGAACTTTTGGGAAAAAAGGTGGGCAAAATGATGATAGTTGATGAATAGCCAAGCAAAAATGATGCCCAAGGGGAAAGCAATTATATGAAGTCGGTACAAATCCATTACTCCTGACAAAAAATGGGGGTTCCAAAAAACTATCAAAACCGTGATCAGATAAATTCCCAGAGCTGAAAGCCAATAGTGCTTGCGATGAAAAACTAAAGGAAAAATCAGGTAATAAAATAAAACCAAGGTAAAATACCAAAGTGGGGAATTTAGGTCCTGATACAGATTGGAACTATTAAAAAATCCCAAGAAAGATTGCAAGATGTACTGCCAAGAATAGCTGGTTTTCAAAATAAGGAAATCCAAAGCGAAAAAGATAACCAAAATAATCCAAAAAGGCACAAATAATTTTGAAAGTCTTTTGCGATAAAATTCCTTAATATCATATTTATTTTTTAAGTGACTGAAAGTCAGGCCATACCCGGAAAGAAACAAAAACAGATCGACTGCTACACCAGATAAAATAGATAGGGGAAATAGAAACCGATGATCTGAAACCAAAAAGTAGCCAATATGACTAAATATCACGGCCAGTATCGCCAGGCCCTTGAGCTCTTGGGTCATAGAAAGCTTGAAGAAATCCCTGGGTTTCTTGCGGCGAATAGAGAGAATTAGAGCAATTCCAAGGATGATTCCAAAAATCCAAGTTTCTCCAACTGGATTGTTGATATTTAGTATCATAGGTGCATTATATCCGAATCACTACAAATTTTAAATCCGAATATTTACAAATAAAAAAGGGCGGTAAATTTTCCGCCCCTACAAGTTCCTAATTGTCTAAATCCTTGTAAAAACTAGCTGGCTTATCTTTCAAATTTCCCTTGTAGCTGCTTCCCTGGACCCTCAATAATCCGATTTTTCTTAAGAAACCAATTAACCATTCAAAAAATCCCATTGTTTTTTATTATTTATAATATCATCGCAAAGCGATGCAAAATCCCACACTTTATAACTTTATAACTTTCCACTTTATAACTAATTATGCTCGCTCAACATATTCTCCCGTACTCGTATTGATTTTGATCACGTCTCCTTCATTTACAAAAGATGGGACGCTAAGTTTGTAACCGGTCTCGAGAGTAGCTGGTTTTTTGACATCAGAAGCCGTGGCTGACTTAATACTTGGTTCCGTGTCGGTAACCTTAAGAGCGACCTTGGCTGGTAGTTCAATGGTCAAAGGAACATCTTTGTAGAGCACCATTTCTACTTCCGTACCTTCTTTAAGAAATCCGCCTCTATCCCCCAGAATGTTTTCTTTAATTTCAAATTGCTCAAAGGTCTCATTATCCATAAAAGTATATTGGCCGCCTTGTTTAAAAAGAAATTGAGTTTTTCTTTTCTCAAGATTTACAGGATTAATCGTATCACGATCACGAAAAACCACCTCAATAACATTGCCATTGGTCAGGTTTTTCATGCGAGTGGTCATAAATCCTTTGCTTTGTGATGAGCGCGAAAAACTAGCAGAGATCACTTCATGAGGAACTCCGTTGTAATCTATTTTGACACCGGGTTTTAGATCGGTCATATTCATAGTCGTATGTTGTAAGCATGTAGGCGGGTAAGCATCGGAATCCAAACTTACCAGCTTACTACTTACTTGCTTACTACTTGTTAACAAATGGTAATAGCGCTAAGTGTCTTGCTCTCTTGATCGCTTGGGCAAGTCTTCTTTGATGAAATGCGCAAGCGCCGGTTCGTCTTCGAGTTTCGATTTTACCAAAAAAAGACAGGTGGCGCTTTAGTGAGTCCACTTGTTTGTAATCAATTTCTTTGATGCCTTTTGAGCAATAAACACAGATCTTATTTTTCATAATATTCTATTATTTCTAAAAACTTTTTTCAAAACTGTAACCTTAACACTCAAAAAACCTTAAATCTCAAGCACCAAATCCCAAACAAATTCGAAATTCTAATGTTCAAATACTAAAACCTTTGTAATTTTGGATTTTGGTAATTGAAATTTGTTTGTAATTTGTTATTTATTATTTGGAATTTTTCTAAAATTGCTCTACAATTTTAGAACGGTATATCATCCAAACTAATCTCTCCGCTATCTGCCACATCTTGAGCTACCGGTGGTGCTATATCAACTGGAGCTGAACCCATTCCTGTATTATTAACTGGAGCGCCTGCTGGGTTGTTTGCCCATTCTTTTGGTCTATCTAACACTAATACATTCTCAGCTACAATTTCTGTCTTTTGTCGTTTTACTCCGTCTTGGCCTTCCCAACTTCTAGTTTGAAGTCTGCCCTCAATATAGGCTTTTCTCCCTTTGGATAATATTTGACCGCAAATTTCTGCGAGCTTTCCCCAAGTAACTACCTCATGATATTCTACCGCATCCTTTTTCTCTCCAGTATTATCAACCCAGGATCTATTAGTAGCCACAGCAAAAGAAGCTACAGCCTGACCATTCGGCGTATAGCGAAGTTCAGGATCGCGAGTTAGATTCCCAATAATTGTTGCACGATTTAGGCTTAACATGATGTTTCCTTTCTAAATATTTAACTTAATTACTAATAAATATCACTTAAAAATGTAACTACTCATAAGATATTGGGATATTTCGCCCTCGCCAAAGCTCGGGCTGATATTAAGATATTTTCGTTCCCTAATATCCTAATATCTCAATATCATAATATTTCCCCTATATTTCGTCATCTTTCAACAATTCCGCTAATTTCTTATCCAACTGTTCTTTTCTTTCAGCTTCTGTCATTTGTTTTCTGGCGGGTTTTCTTTCTTCCATTTCCTCGCTGTCCCGAGCGGAGTCGAGGGATTCCTTTTCAATTTTTTCTTCTTTAGCCTTCTCCGCTGGTTTTTCTTCGACAACCGCCTCAGCAACGACTTTTTTTTCTTTTTTATCTGCTTCAACCGCTTCCTGTTCGGGCGCAATATATTGCGCCCCTACGGTTTTTTCTTCCTTAACCTCCTGCTCTTGTTTTTCTCCCCCAATTTCCTCCCTAATTTCCTTCCTTAAATTTCCTTCCTGAATTTCTTCCTTAACTTCTTCAATTTCCTTTTTTCTGACAAATTTTCTTGGCCTCCTGGTTTCTGTCTCATCTTCTTTTGCCTCAAAGCCTTTCTTTGATTTATCCGGAGCTCCTTCTTCAAAGAAAGGGGACCCTTCGATAAAATCAACAATTAAGTAGCGGAGAATCTTTTCGCTAAGGTTTAATTCTTTATTTAATTTATTGGTTTTTTCAGGTTCAATGTCAAAAATGAAGACATAATAATAGCCAAAAGTATTTTTGGCAATTTTATAGATCAGTTTTCGCTTACCCCAAAAGACTTCTTTTTCTACCTTTCCTCCGAAGGATTCGATCAGTTTTTTGACATCTTTGGCAATATCGGCCGCTCTATCTTCAGTGTAGTTCTCACTAACAACAAAAGTAATTTCGTATTTTTTCACTAAATCTCCTTGTGGTCTAAGCCTTACTTTTTAATTAAAGCAAGGAAGGATTATTCATATTTATTCCATTTTAACACAAAAAAAATTCTAATTCAACTACTATCTTTGTAAAAACAAAGCTCCCCGCCGAAACGGGGAGCACTAAGGACATTGGTTAAAACAATGCTTTTATGACATGTAGCGCCTTACAATAAAACTACATAGAAGGTCGGCATTGCAGCATCCGGCATGCACCATCTGAAGCTCTGGTCCGTTATCTCCACCATCTATGTGACATACCGCCAGCTTGTGGCCTGTTGGGTCAACCCATATTGAACCAAGCTCGACTATAGCTCGCCTCCCTTGATTGTTGGGATTTTTAATTACATATTTAACCAAATCAAGAAGATTGCCCACCTTCAAACCTCTATGCGCCAAGTCATGGAGTTGAATATGGATTGGGTTTACTGCTTTGTCATAATCGACAAGTTCAACTGTGTACCTTCCCTCGTCGTTGCTGGCGGAAACAGGGAAGTTGTACTCGTTGATATCTGGATCAACCCATCCATAATGACCCGCAACAATAAATCCTTCGAGTAGCTTGGGAGTAGGCCCCAGAAGTTGCATTACCGCCTTCCACATAGCACGCGAAGCTTTTTTCTGAGGCATTTCAATGAGTTTCTGTAAATCTTCCGGGCTCAGATAATCCGGCGCGTTTTTTGCTAACTGCGCAGCGAACTCCAACAGTTGTCCTGCGATTTTTTGGGCATTCTCATGATTATCCATGAGCATTCCCTCCTTTTTTTGCCCCCTCGGGCTAGATTTTTAAGGTCCAGTTGCTCGGCCTTAATTACCTAAACTATACCACAAAAAAAGCTCTCTGTAAAGCCCTTTTTATTTTCTTATTTTCTTATTTTCTTATCCTATCTTCTCCCCAGGTTCTTTAGCGCTTCTTTGAGTTTTTTTTCGGCATCTTTGATTCCATCGGGAATCATTTTGATTGCAGCGCGAGCTTCGACAGCATTGTAACCGAGGCGGGTGAGCGCCTCGTAGACATCCATATTGGCTGAAGAACCAAGATCAATTGATTTAGTGCCAATGGGCCTAATATCGCCGATTTTAATTTTATTTTTTAGTTCCAAGACAATTCTTTGCGCGGTTTTGCTGCCAATACCGGAAATATTTGTCAGAATTGCTGGATTATCTGAAATCACCGCTTCTCTTATTTCCTCAAGACTGGCGGAATTTAAAACACTTAAAGCGACTTTTGGACCGATACCTGAAATAGAGAGAAGAAGTTCAAAAAACTCTTGTTCTTCAAAAGTATGAAAACCATAAAGAGCTTGGGAACTATCAGTAATATGGTGATATATATAGAGCGAAACAGCTTCACCAACATGGGCTAGATTTGAAACCGAACCAGGCACAAAAACCTTGTAGCCAATTCCATTGGTTTCAATAATTATCCAGTTATCTTTTGACAATTGTACCTGTCCTTTGATAGATGCGATCATAGATTTATTATAACACAATAAAAATAGTGTGATATAATATTTTAGTACAGAATATCCAATCCCCAATATCCAATGCCTAATCAATACTCAAGTTTTTAATACCCAATTTTACCTTTACTTTATTGGGTATTGGTTATTGGGAATTGATTGAGTATTGAGTATTGGATATTGAATATTAAAATAATTTTTCTTAAACAAAAAATATGCAGAAGACTAAACATCCATTAGCATTGATAATATTAGATGGTTTCGGAATAAAAAAAGATCAAAAAGGCAATGCGGTAGCACAGGCTCAGACACCAAACTTTGATTTTTTTTGTAGGTATTTTCCCAAAACCACCTTAGCTCACTCAGGTCTTGCCGTAGGATTACCGAGCGATATTGTAGGAAATTCTGAGGTGGGGCATAGAAGCATTGGGAGTGGGCGAATCAGCAACCAGACCATGTTTAATATTCAAAAATCCATGCTTTATGGTCAATTTTTTGATAATCCAGCCTTCAAGGACTCTATTAATCATGCAAGAGAGAATCATTCTAAGCTGCATATTATTGGGATGCTTTCGGATGGAGGAGGCCATTCGCATATCGACCATCTTTTTGGAATATTTCGGCTTCTGCTCTCCAATAATTTCAAAGATAACATTTGTCTTCACCTGTTTAGCGATGGCAGGGATGTTTCGCCAAGGTCCTTTCAAAAATATTTTAAATTAGTCGAAGAAACCTTAGTTAATGCTGGATTAAAAGCACATATAGCTTCCGTCGGCGGAAGATATTGGGGAATGGATAGGGCCGGAAACTGGGATCGAATTGAGAAACACTATGATGCCATGGTCGGCATTTCAGAGAATAAAATTAAGGAAGATAAAATATTAGATTATTTTAACGATTCTTATGCTAAAAATATCACTGATGAATTTATTGAACCAGCCACGATCGTAGATGATTCGGACAACCCAGTTGGCCCCGTCCAGGACAACGATGCGGTTATCTTTTTCAATTTTCGATCTGACAGAATGAGACAATTGCTGCGCTGTTTTTTTGACAAAGATTTTCCTTTTTTTGAAAGAAAGAAGATTGATCATTTTCAAACAACTTATCTCAAAGAAATTCAGATTACCTCCCTAACTGAATATGAGATCGATTCATCTGAAAAAAATATTTCGGTAGCTTTTAAAGAAGAAAGGCTGGATAACACCTTGGCAGAAGTACTGTCCAGACAAGGGCTAACTCAGCTCCACATGGCAGAAACCGAAAAAGAGGCGCATATTACTTATTTTTTAAATGGGGGCAACGAGCTGAAAGTTTCGGGCGAAGACGTTAGAATCATCCCTTCAAAAAAAGTGAAAACCTATGACTTAGAACCCGCTATGTCCACGGTAGAAATCGCCGATGCCTTAATAAAAAATCTAGCTCAAAAAAAATATGATTTTTACGCAGTCAATATTGCTAGTTCCGACATGGTGGGACACACGGGCAATTTAGAAGCTGGTATCAAAGCAGTTGAAGTAATTGATAGAGAGCTGGGACGAATTTATAAAGAAATAGAAAACCAAAATGGCTTTATGATTATTATTTCTGACCATGGGAATATTGAAGAGATGATCAATCCTGTTACAGGTGAAATGGATACCGAACATAATGTCTATCCGGCTCCATTTCTACTAATTTCACCCAAATTAAAAAAGAAAGAACCTTCTAGTCTTTCAATTGAGAATTTAGCCGTAAATCCATCCGGAACGCTGGCGGATGTTATGCCAACTATTCTTGAGCTCTATGGGTTGCTTATGCCTGAGATCAAAGTCTATCCGGAACAGAGGGGAATATCGTTAATCGGGAGACTGAAATAAATCTCAAATCACAAATAACAAATTACAAACAAATATCAATGATCAAAATTCTAAATTCTAAACTTTTTGGTCATTAGAATTTGTGATTTGTTTGTGATTTGGTGCTTGAAATTTGGAATTTAGCGATCAATATTTCTTTTCCCTCATCTGTGCCTGACCACAACCATGCGCATGCGTAATCGCGATCGCCAGCGCATCTGCCATATCATCCGGTTTTGGTATCTCTTTTAACTTCAAAATCATCTTTACCATCATCTGGATTTGACTTTTTTCGGCCTTGCCATAACCAGTTAGAGATTGTTTTACTTGAAGCGGGGTATACTCAAAAATGGGGGTTTTATTTTTTTCAGCAGACAGCAAACAAACTCCTCTAGCTTCGCCAACCGTCATGGCAGTTTTAATATTGTTTATGAAAAATAATTTTTCAATCGCCATCACATCCGGCTTTTCTTTTTTTATAATTCTATCTAGCTCGTCAAAAATATGAGCTAACCGCTTAGCTTGGTCTTGTTTGGCAGGTGTCAAAATGCACCCGCAAGCTCCAACTTTTAACCTTGATCCATCCACCTCAACTACCCCATAACCGGTGGTAGCAGTGCCAGGATCGATACCGAGTATTTTCATGAATCTATTTTATTTAAATTTCAGTGTCAATCAGCGAAAATCAGTGTAATCAGTGGTTCAGACAATATTGCTCCACACATTTTCCGTATCATCATAATCATCGAGTAATTCGAGAAGTCTCATAGCAGAAGCTGATTTTTCTTCATCTAATTTGACTGTATTTTTCGGATTCATAATGAGTTCTGCTTTTTCTATTTTAAATCCCTTACTTTCTAATTCTTTCGCAACTTGAAATAATTCCTTTGGCTTTGTATAAATATTTATTTCACCCTCATTTTCCTCCACATCTTCCACCCCCTCAATATCCATGACCCCTAAAATAGTATCATCCATATTTTTGAGATTTGAGATTTGAGATTTGAGATTTATTTCGATATATCCTTTCTGAACAAAATTCCACGCCACACTTCCCGGAGCTCCAAGAACGCCACCATTTTTAGTAAGTAAGTGCTTAATTTCCGAAGATGTCCGATTTTTATTATCCGTCAGACAATCAATTATAATATCAATATTGCCCGGACCTTTAGCTTCATAACTAACGTTAACCAAAGCCCCAGCACCACCAGCCCCCGTCCCCTTAGTAATCGCCCTCTCAATACCGTCTTTTGGCATGCTCGCAGCCTTGGCTTTATCAACAGCAATGCGCAGTTTAAAATTCATGTTAACATCGCCCCCACCTTCTCGAGCGGCCACACTCATAGCGCGAGCTAATTTTGTAAAAATATTAGCTCTTTTTGTATCTTGTTTCCCCTTACGGACTTGGATATTGTGCCACTTAGAATGTCCGGACATGATTATGCTTTACTGATATTCAGATGATTTCTATAAGCATTATAGAACAAAAAAATGATTTTTTCAATCTAATTGTCCGGAATTTTTGAATTTTAAATTTTTGAATTTTGTAAATAATGTTTTAAATTCTAATTTTTAAAAATTAAGACATTAAGATTTATTTAAAAATTAAAAATTAAAAATTTTTTACAAAGCCACCAAATAAAAAACTCGCTCCTGCTAGGAGGAGCGAGAATGTGATTTCGGGTACGAAAAAATTACTTATCGGGAGGCCTTTCCTCTGCTGCAACCCTTGCTCGGCCTTCGGCGAACATCTCCTGAATGTTTGGTTCCGAAGTGGGCCATGTCCGATTTTCGAAGGAACGTTTGGCGACTAACTGAAGGAAGCCCCCCTCAAACTCATTGAAGTATGATCCGTAGATGTGGTAACTGTCCGATATGTCAACATAGCGACCGACTTGGACAGGCACACCCATGAGCTCGGAGATTCTCTCGGCCATCACTCTGATCCAGTCGGTAATAGCGAAGATATTCATGAAAGCCGCCTTGTAAGCATCGCGAGATCTCCAGTTGGTGTTGACATTGAGAAAGAGCCCAGTTTTTTCCGTACCGGTAATTCTGGCCCAGATTCTCTGAAGGCAAGGCGGGTCATTAGTCGGGGGATCGGTTACTGGGTTCCATGTAATCCCCTGGGCGCGGCGCGAAAAAGGTGTTGTGGCAAGATTTTGACAGATATAATCTATCTGGTCAATCCCGCCCCTCGGTCCTGGAAATGCACAGAGTCTCTTATGATAAGTATATGTCCACATCCCCTTTTCTGGACATATCCAGTGATCATGCGCGCCTTCAACCACCTCTAATCGGTAAACCTCCAGTTCAGCCGGACCAGCCGGGAAAGAGCGATGTATTCTAGGCTCCTCAAAGGGCTTTTCGATAACCATCACCATCGTGCAGTCCCGGCTGAAAGGATCGCCGGGCTTATCATATTGGGTAGCGATGGGGTAGCCGTACTTTGCCGTAGCAAGTACCGATTTTTCCCAGACCGCAGGAAGATTACTTCCGGAAACAGTGATGATGGGGATCCCACTGCTTTCAACTACATGCATGCGGGACGGGTTGTCCTCTGGGAATACAACATTAAATTCCTTTCTTTTTTCTTCCATTATTTTTCACCTTCTTCCTTTTTAGTTTTGTGGCTTATCAATCTCCCATGAATTTTGTCAAAAGCGGTATTCAAAACCTCCTCAGCTGGAAGGGTAGCGTCTATCACCAGAGTCTTTTCGGGGTTATCTTTTGCAAGTGCCAGATAACCCTCGCGTACCCTCCGATGATAATCAAGCTTTTCTTGCTCAAAGGGGGTTATTCCTTCTCCTCTCGCCCTTACCCTCGCGAGCCCGATTTCCGGATCAATATCCAAGATGATCGCCAGATCCGGCCTGACATCTCCCAGAGCAATAAAGGACAGGCTTTTTACAAGGCTTTTGCTCATACCGCCGCCAAATACCTGATAGGCAATCGATGAGAGAAAAGACCTGTCGGACAAAACTACCTTGCCGCTATTAATAGCCGGTAGGATGATCTCTCGCACTATCTGAGCTCTCGCTGCTAGGAAAAGAAAAAGCTGAGTCAAGGGAGCCACTTTCTTTGTGTCCAGAATCCTCTTAATCTCGGGCCCGATAGACCCCGACCCCGGTTCAGATATCAAGACCAACTTTCGAAAGAGCGGTGTACTTCTTATTCGCTCTGCCAACCCACTGATCAAAGTTCCCTTCCCTGTACCATCACCACCTTCTACGACAATGTATAATCCCTTCATTGCGTCACCTCTATATTTTGTTTTTTAATTCTAAAAGAACAAAAAGGACATAAAATGCCCTCTTTTCTAATTACTATTTTAACACATGGTCTTTTAATCGCAAGACTTTTTACAATTAATCTCCCACTTCCCATCACTTCCCACGTCCACTTCCACCGTTCCAGCTTTATCCGTTCGCAGAACCTTGCTACCAATTGAGTTTAATCGATCTAAAGTAACTTGCGTCGGATGACCATAAGAATTACCCGCACCAACTGAAATTATTGAAACTGTTGGCTGAACCTTGTTCAAAAAATCAACCGATGAAGCATAGCGCGAACCATGATGGCCAACTTTAAGAAAATCCGCTTTCAAATCTTGATCTTCAATTTTGCTTTCGACATTTGTGGTTGCATCCCCCACAAAAAGAAAACTTCTACCTTTATAGGTCATTTTGATCACTACGGAATCGTCATTCAGATCTTGCTCATCTACTTGCAAACCAAAAGGATAAAGAACTTGCAGATCAATATCATTTTCCAGATTTATTTTTTCTCCCTTAATCGCTTTTTCCTCGACTGCACCATCATTGGCAGCTAATTTATTAAAATAGTTTTCTTCCGCAGGAGGATTTTTCAAATCAGTTTCTATCACCTCGCCAACTTGATAATTTTTCAAAACATCATCGAGTCCTTGTATATGATCCGCATGCGGATGTGTTAAAACCACTAAATCAATTTTGCGATCCCAATAAGGAAGAACTTTGCCTAACCTTTCCAAAACCGTACTATCCGGTCCACCATCGATTAAAATATCTTTTCCCTCCGGAGTTCTGATAAAAATAGAATCACCCTGACCAACGTCAAAGAAATAAACCTTTAAAATTGGCCCAACAAGATTCCCGGTATTGTTTGTGTTGGCTTTGGAATATTGGGTGTAAAGAAAAAATGTCAGGATTAATACTGACATTAAAACTGAAAAAAATAGTTTTGTTTTTTGAAATTTGAACATTTAATAAGAATATAATGAAAATTTCATCCTGAGCGAGTACACGAGCATAGGACTACCTTAATTTCCTAATATCCTCCCCATCAATTCATTTACATATTCCGCTCCGCCATCGTTGAGAACTAGGACATCAAACTTTTTAGCAAATTCCTCTTTATTTTTTTCGATCTCTTCATTCAGAAATCCGACTGAAATTAAATTCTCGTAATCAAAACCCTCAACCATTCCTAGATCATCAAGAGAGTCGCCAAGAAGTAAAACATTTTTGCGGTTCTTAATCAAATTGAAAACAGGATATTCCTTTACCGCCACCTCATTTTTATTCATAGAGTGAATTGTTGGTTCATTGGGTTTTATCGCTTTTCCATTTTCATCAAACTGAAATGTGTTGGTTATAATATGAACATTGGGAAAATTTAAATCCTCTTTTTCTAAAATCATTTGGATAGTATCTCCAACCCCGTTCGAAGAAATAATCAAAACTGGAATACCATTTTTATTTAGGTTGTCTAAAAGTTCTTTAATTCCATTTCGAAATTTTATTCTTTCGCTTTGCACAATATTTTCCAGATCTTTTTTATTTAATCCTGAATCTATTAAAAGTTGGAAATGCTTTGACCACCATTCTTGCATCGCTTCTATTCTTTTTTCTTTCGGAACACCCAAGTCAATTTCAACCGGGTGATAATGGTCAAAAAACGCGTGTGCTTTCTCGGCATAATCAGAAGTTAGGTGATGGCCATCTCGTAATAATGAAATTATTGAGGGAAATTTTTTATCGCCGAGATAGGCGTAGGTCAAAGTCTTATCAAAATCCGCCACCACATGAAGGCTATCAAGCCCTCCTTTTTTGAACTTCTCGATTTTTTCCTGAAGCTTTTCAGGATTGGGAATTAAAATGTTGTCCATAACCATATTTTAGCATCTTTCCAAAAAAAATGGTATAATCAGCCTCATGAAATCTTTATCTTATCTTGAAAAATGGGTGACTGAAAAAGGATTACCCAAGTATCGCGCTAAACAAATTTACCAGGCGTTAACAAAAAACCTCATCTCAAATTGGGATGAAGCGATTGAATTACCAAAAGATTGGCACGATGTTTTAAACAAAGAATTGCCGATTTCGACTTTAAAGATTAAAAATATTTTGCCGGACAATTCTGGTAGGGGCGTCATATATGACGCCCCTACAGTAAAAATCACCTTCCAAACCCATGATGATTTAGTAATTGAATCCGTTCTCATGCACCACACTGGAGACCGCAATACGGTTTGTGTTTCTACGCAAATCGGATGCTCTATGGATTGTAGGTTTTGCGCTACGGGAAAAATGGGATTTAAAAGGAATTTAACGGCTGAAGAAATCGTTGATCAGGTTTTGGAATTTGCGCGCCTCCTAAAAGCTATAAGCTATAAGCCAAAAGCTAACCACGTTACTAATGTGGTTTTTATGGGTATGGGCGAACCGTTTCTAAATTATGAAAATGTTATAGAGGCGATTAAAATATTAAACGATAAAGATGGCTTCAATCTCGGCCATCGCCACATGACGATTTCAACCTCCGGCTTTGTGCCAGAGATTTTAAGATTTGCTGATGAAAAAATTCAGGTAAATCTTGCGATCTCACTTCATGCCCCGAACAATCAGATCCGCGGTTCTATCATGCCGGTGAATAAAAAATATCCTTTAGAAAAATTATTACCAGCGGTTTCTACTTACATGAATAAAACCGTCCGAAAAATATTTTTTGAGTATGTTTTATTAAAAGGTGTAAATGATTCAGATAAAAATATTAAAGAATTAATCATGCTTTTAAAAAAATATTTTGTAGACCAAATGCAATTAGTGCATATAAATCTGATCGGTTTTAATTTAATTGAAGAAACCGGTGCAACTCAAGGATTATGCATCCCGAACTTCGAGCCTACATCCAAAGAAAGGACTAAAAAAATATTTGATCTCCTGCAAAAAAGCGGTATCCTCGCTACAGTCCGCTATCATTTCGGCGGAGACATCCGTGCCGCCTGCGGACAGCTAGCGGGCAAGGCTTGATCTCCGACTAATCTTTGTTTATGGTTTTTTGTAATGTACCCATGGGGTTCATTGGAATTTGTGATTTTCTTTTTCTATACCAAACCAATAGCCAAACACCAATTGCCAAATACCAGCCTCCCCACACCCACCAATTATTTATTTTAAGTTCTAACGACGCATATGGAACCTTCGCTAAAAGTTCTGATATTTTTATAATCACATCCAAAACTATAAACCCAAAAAATCCGGCGATTTTTCCCAGAGGCAGCCAAACCATACCTGCTAAACCAGAAGCAAAACCCAGAAACATAGAAAGAGGAATAAAGCCCAGTATAATCACATTGGCGATCGGCGCAATTAAAGATAATCTTCCAAAAGAAGAAACAATGATTGGCAAAGTTAAAACTTGAGCGGCCAAAGTTGCTGACAACATTACCCGGAAAAATCCAGGGATTCGTGCAAACCATTTTTCGAAGATTGGTGAAATATAAACTAAGCCAAGAGTCGCCAGAAAGGAAAGTTGAAACCCGACATCATTTCTTAAAATTAAAGGGTTAAGAAATATCATCACAGCACCAGCCAAAACTAAAACATTGATCGCGTTGCTTCTTCTCCCAATAAAACCAGCATAAACCAGAAGCGCTCCCATTATTCCAGCTCTGACAATTGAAGCTTGCGCGCCAGTCATAATTACAAAAGAAAGTATCATTGCGAGAACCCCCCAAAAAATATATTTTCGGCCGATTTTGCCCAAAGTTTTTTCGGCAACTTTTGCCAGAATTGTAATATTGTAACCCGATATGGCAATAATATGTGTGATGCCGATGATTTGAAAAACCTGTATCAACCAATCTGGCAAAGCAGTCTTTGCTCCTAGAAGCAACCCTAACATAAAAGATCCATGTGGTTCGGGATAGATTTTCCCAATAATAGATGAAAAATAGTTTTTTACTTGATACAATACTCTTTGGGCACAATAAACCGCGCCTCTGCAATCATGATCAACCACCTCAAAATCGTCCACACTTTTTGCAATCGCATAAACTCCATAGCGCGTCAGGTAACTTTTATAATCAAATGAATCATATTCCTCAGGCGTAGCTAGTTTCGCATTAAACCGAACTTGATTCCCATACTTTACTTCGTAATACTTCGGAAGCGCAACCAAAATCTTACCTTCTAATTGGTTATTGGTTATTGAGTATTGATTGGATATTGGAAATTGGATATTGGATATTTGAAGTGAAAGCGAACTGTCTTTTTCTTCCGGCTCGCTATCCACTACCCCTTCAATTAAATACGTTTCCTTGTTATCCACATAAAACCCTACATGATTTTTGTCGATTTTGGGGAGATATGATTGATAGCGATAAACGCCAAGAAAACAAAAAACCAAGAAAATAATAAAATAAAAAAGCAACCTGTTTTTTCTAAAGAAAAATAACAACAATATAGCCATATAACAATATAGCCATATCATTATCATTGGTATTGCAATCAAAAAACCACCAAAATACTTGCCGAGAAAGATCCCAACAATAAAAGCCACCATTATAAAAAGAAAAATTTTAGAACGAGTGAGAAACTTATTCATAAAAATATAATAACATAAAATATCTTGAACAAAACAAAAAGCCCGCGGGGTTACCACGGACTTTTGGAACATCAGAAATCATAATTAAACTGCGAGTGTTTCGAGAAGGGAAGATAAATCACCCGTATTGGCGAGTAAATCTCCAGCGATGCCAGCCAGTGCGGCTTCTGCTTCTGTTGCGCTCAATTTACCGGCGCTAACAAAATCATCAATGACAGAGGCAAAATCTTTATCCCTTACTATCAGGACAACACTGCCCTCTGGCAAAACTATGACTTTATCCTTGACATGGGAATATTGCTCCCCGTCAGCCGAGAATGCTTTAATGGTAATTTCAGCCAGAGACGGTTCCGTCACCTTCGCATCAAGAACCGGATTAAATATGACATTACCATCATTTGCTCGCGTTCGAATCTCGCCCTCCCTGATCAATGTCTTGTGATCGAATTTATCGCCAACCCGTATATCGACATAGACCTCGAGTGAAAACCGAAAATCATTCAAGGATCCACCTTTACTTATTAGAGATAGCGGATTCACGAGGGTAATGGTGATCACCTCACCAAGTGGAAGCACAAACGTGCCTTCATGTTCAAGCTCGGTCGTAATATGAATATAACTGTCTCTCTTTCTGCAGAGCGGCCTATAATTCAAACCTCGCTCGTGCATAAGTTCGAGAAGTATGCCCCGAACGCTATTCTCAATTCTAAGCTCCTCGCGATCACCGGGCTTCTTGGACGAGGCATAGCGGCTGAACTTAACAACTGTTTTCTCATCGCAGTCGCTAAAAAAACGCTTTCCTTGGGTTCTGTCCATAAGAGACTTCGCGATTGAATAAAAAACTTTCCGCTTGATATCTCTCCAGCGCTTCGCGGGAGAAAATGCCTCTTTGGTTAAAACAAGATCGATGAATTTGTCAAAAGCACGTCGTGTCATATCGCGCGTTTCAAGAGAAGCGTTCGCTGGGTCGAGCGCCCACGTAACTGTTGCGCATTCAAGAGGCGTGATTTTTTCCTGAACGAGAGGATTCATCGGAAGAAATCCGTTACCGTTAGATCCATCCTTTTTAATCCTCATCACTTCTCGCGCATGATAGATATAGTAGTGGGCGAGAACCTGCCTTTCTTTGAGCTCGGGCCAGAGCGCAGCTGAAATCATTGACTCAAAAACTAATCTGTTCAGCTTTACTTCAAGATCAATGGAGCCTATTATGTCTGGTGAAACCAGACTATCGTTTGCGAGAAGAACTGTGCAGATTGCGCTGGTCGAAATTATTCCCGGGAGAATATTCCCGGTTTTCCCCGGCTGACTTAGCGCTACCTCCATCAGCTCTTCCAAGTCAGGCTTAAACATCAGCCTATCCAGATACGCGTTGGGCTTGAACTTGCCGCTCGCGAAAAGCGAACGGAGCTCGGAAATAAAGAATTCGCGTATTACTGGGTTTTTGAAAATCCGCTCCTCGGCTTCGGGCCGGAGTTTTGCTCCCTGCGCTACGCCGTTTGCAAGTTGCCTCGCAGCCTCTTTTACTTTGGCAACCGGATCTTGGCCCCCTTGTCCGTTCGCATTGTTTCCCATATTGTTAAGTGTCACCTCCTCCAGAGGAATTTTTTTAACATTAATGAAATTTTAGCACGATAAAGCCATTTTGTCAACAGTATCTTTCGCTTAACCAAGCCAAAAACCATGTTTCAGACAAAATAAAAAGGGCCAGTATTTTGGCCCTTGTTTTTTTCTCATGCGCGGCATCATCGCCGGAATTTATTTTTTCTTTTTTGTCGGTTTTTTCTTGCCCCTGCAGCGGCAGAGATAGAAGGTGACAATGATGTATTCTCTTCCTTTTCCTACGCCGTGGATAAGGAAAGTGTTGCGGTTTGTTGCATCAATCTCCTTGAGCATTTTCCGTGATTCTCTTCTCGCTCTTTGGGACCCGATTTCTTTCCCTTCAAACAACAGCGATACTGTGCTTTTGTTGATGATCTTAGACTGCAGCCCGAGCATCTCGGCTCCAATCGTTAAGTCGCGATCATCAAAGCATGACCCTGCGTAGTATGCCTCAAGACTAAGACCCTCCGCCTCCTTGAAATACACCTCCAGAAAGTGGTAGAGGAATTTGGCCACGCTGTCCCGCAGAACCACATTACCATCGACGATCGCCAACTCATATCTCTCTCCATGCATGATCGAATATCTGATGTCCAAAACCACATCGGCCAGCCCCTGGAAAGCTTTCTTGGTCTCATCCTCAGAAAACTTGAGGGATCCGAGATCAATCGTCTGATGGCAGCATTTTAAATGCTCGCCACACTTGCACTTTCTCTTTGGCATTTCTGTTTCCTCCATTTCATTTTTATTTTCAAATTATTAAAAATCATTTGGCTTATAGCAACTATATTTTAGCACAAAATGCAGGAAAAATGCAAATTTCCTACTGTCATCCTTGAGCTCCTAGATTTTGGTAATCCAAAATCAGGAAATCAAGGATCCAGGTCATTATAAACCCATTACTTGTTATGTCTGCCTGCACAGGTAACCTAGATTCCTGTTTTTCTGTTGAGTACAACAGAAGCACAGGAATGACAATGAGGGGTGGCTACTCATACCGTAGCGCTTCTATCGGATTCTTCTTTGATGCGGAGTAGGCTGGATAGATACCAAAGACTATGCCGATAATAACTGAGGTTAAAATTCCCCAAACTGCCGCATTGTAGGGAAAAGTAAATACCCAAGTTGAAGATAGAGCGGTACTTAAACCAATGGCAGCAACGTAAGAAAATAACGATCCAAAAAATATTCCTAAGAATCCTCCCACCATTGTGAGATAAATCGCCTCAAAAAGAAATTGATTCAAAATATCGCCATTGGTTGCACCCAGCGCTTTTCGAAGACCGATTTCTTTGGTTCTCTCGGTAACTGAAATAAACATTACATTCATGATCCCCACACCGCCGACAAGTAAGGAGATCGCTGCCACCATTGCCAAGAATAAAGTCATAACTGTGGTCACGGTACCGACTGTTTTCATCAAATCTTTTTGGGTCATGACATTAAAATCATCTTTTTCCGGATCGGTAATACCATGGCTATTTCTCATGGTAATCTGAATATCAGCAACAGTTGTGTCAATATTTTTTTCATCATCCACTCGAAGAATAAATTCATTGTAATGTTTTTGCCCTAAAATGTAGTCTTTAACAGTCGTATAGGGAGCAATTATCGCCTGATTATAATTAAAGCTAAAGCCCCCGCCTTTTTCGGGCAATACCCCGATGACACGTAAAGTTTTATTGTGCACTCTTATTTTTTGTCCAATCGGATCATTCGCTCCAAAAAGCTTTTCAGCCACCGTACTGCCAATGACGCAGTTATCGGACTTTTCTTTGACATCGTCCTCAGTAAAAAAACTGCCCTGAGAGGGAGTTAAATTGTAAAAATCAAATAACTTTTCCGAAGCACCAAGAATAGTTCCAGTGTATGATTCATTTTCATAATTAATCGCGTCGGAAGTATAAACCAAAGGAATAATATCCTGCAGGTGCGGAACATTGCTTTTTTTCTGTAATGCTTCCAGATCTTTTTCCACCAAGGAGGCGCGAAAAACATTCATCATATTTTCTTGAAATCCCTTAGAGGGCGCCCCCGGCTCAACCGTTAAAGTACGTGAACCCATAGATTGAATCTCGCCCAGAATCAAACCCTGCGCCCCATTACCAATTGAGACCACCAAAATAATTGAGGTAATGCCGATGACAATACCAAGGATCGTTAAAGCTGAGCGAAGTTTATTCGCCTTTAAACCAGCTAGAGAAATCTTAATTGTATTTGTTATTTTCATGATTATTATCTTAAATGTTAGATGTTAAATGTTAAAACCATATCTTTTTATCTCAAAACTTTCAGAAGATTTTAGATTTGACATATGGTTTTGAGATTTAACATTTGAGATTTGACATTATTTACTATATTCCTTCTCCCCAATATATCTTCTGCCGCTAACCTTCGTATCTGATTCAACCTTGCCGTCATGTAACCTGATGATTCTCTCCGCATATTCGGAAGTGGAGGTTTCGTGGGTGACAAGAATGATGGTGTGGCCTTTTTTATTTAAATCCTGCAAAACTTTCATGACCATTTCTCCCGACTTAGAATCAAGATTGCCCGTCGGTTCATCAGCTAATACTATTGAAGGACCATTAATAATCGCGCGAGCAATGGCTACTCTTTGCTGTTCGCCGCCGGAAAGCTGTGAAGGATGTTTTTTCCAAAGTGCTTTTTCAATTCCCACTGATTCCAAAGCTTTTTTAACCTTATCTTTATGTTCAGTTTCCGGAATTCTAGAATAAACCAAGGGAATCCTAACATTTTCAAAAACGCTAGTTCTTCTAAGCAAATTAAAAGATTGAAAAACAAAACCGATTTTTTCATTTCGAACCTTTGCTAATTGCTTATCATCCAGCTTGCTGGTTTCTTCCTCATCTAAAAAATATTGCCCTCCCGTTGGATGGTCCAGCAAGCCTAATAGATAGAGCAGGGTAGATTTGCCGCTTCCTGATGGTCCCATCACCGCCACAAATTGGCCTTCGGGGATATCAAAAGAAACGTCGTTTAGAACGGGAATGGGGGTATTGTCAACAACGTAACATTTAGAGAGGTTGTTTATCTCAATAATATTGTTCATATTTTAAATTTTAAAACTCAAATTTTAAATTTAAACTTTAAAATTTACAATTTGAAATTATTTTTTAATACTCATCGGATTCACAATTCTGTCTCCCTCTTTCAATCCGCCTAATAATTCAACGTTTCCATCGCTCCCAACTAAACCAATTTCAACTTCAACTTCTTTCGTTGTCTTACCGTCTTGAGATTCAAGAACATAGTTTTTGTCATTCTTTTTTACCAGAGCTCTTTGAGGAATAGAGAGAATCTCATCTTTTTTAGCCGTGCTAATGGTGGTATTGGCAGTCATGCCCGATTTTATTTTTTCATCATCTTTAATAAATTCAAAGGTAACTTTATAGGTTGAAACGCCATCAATCACCGTTTCAACTGGGTCAATTTTGACCACCTTAGTTTCAAAGAGAACATCTGATCCATAAGCGTCTAGTGTTACACGGGCAGAATTGTCAACTTTTATTTTGGCAATATCAGCTTCTGGAACATTGGCCTCAATTTTGAATTTTGCATCAGTCATTACAGAAATAACTGGTATCGAAGGCGTCGCCATTTCTCCGGCTTTAATGTCCACTTTGGTAACCGTACCAGAAATTGTTGAAGTTAAAACAGTTTTTGAATACATCGCCGAAGCGGAAGCCAGAGATGCTTGGGCACTTCTCACTTGAGCATTTTGAGTAGCGATGCTGGCTTCAATTTGGTGAACAGAGGCTTCCTGAGCCTGGATTTGCTCAGTCGTCGCGCCAGCTTGTTTGAGATTTAATTCTTGTTCGGCGAGAGAGACAGCGCTTCGAGCGCCATCTATCAGACTTTGATTTGTTGAATCCAAAGAGCTGATAGATTTTATTTTGTTTGAAATCAAAGATATCTGAGAATTAATCACTGATCTTTCGGACGCGATTGCGATTTTTTCGCTTGCACTTAGCAATGAACTATTGAATGGAATAGCATCGAGAGTTTGGCTGATTTTCATCAAGGCATCATTAGTATCATTGAGAGCTTTGGTAACATTCACTTCATCGGGACTGTTTTGCGCTGTGATAACAGAGCCTCTTGCTCCACCCTTTATATCGTTTATAAATTGAAAAATCCACCTGCCGCCATCGACTCCGCCAACCAAAGAATTTACTGCCGAAGCTTTACTTCCAGCTAAAACATTTGATTCTTGATCGTAAGCGACAAAATGTGCGTATTGAATATCGGTAATTACATTAAGAGTATTAAGCCCGGAACTTACCGCGCTACTGGCACTATTTGCTCCATCGAGCAATGCTTGAGCAGAATCTATTTCTACTTTCGCCCTTGTGCTTTCCAGGGTCTGCTTTGCGCTATCTAATTTCAATTGGGCCATTGATAGCTCTTCTGGCCGAGCTCCATTTTTTAATTCTGTTAATTTTGCATTTTGCGCATCCAATTGCGCTTGATATTGAGCAATTACACTACGAGAGGCATCCACTCCGGCCGAAGCTTGGGCCACAGAGGCCGACACATCGCTGTTTTTTAGTGTTGCTAACGTTTGGCCAGCTTTTACTTTATCGCCAACTTTGACATTAACCTTTGCCACTTTTCCGCTGGTCTCAAAAGCAAAATCTATGGCTTCGGCCGGCTTGACTTTTCCGGTCACATCCACTTCTTGGGTAATGGTTCCTTTTGAAACAGTATAGTATCCAAAACCGGGTTGACTATTTTTGCCCGCCACAATTCTCCAGCCAACTAAAAGAACGAGAACTAAAATAATAGAGAAGACAATCATTAGCTTTTTTCTTTTTTTGATAAATTCTTTGACAGATGAAAGTTTAAATCTCATAACTAATTTAATTAATTTTAGTTTACCTGTCCGCCTAGAGCAAAATCTATTTGCAGATTTCTTAGATTAAGAATACTGCAAGAGATTGAGCGACGGCGGATTACTTTAATATCTTTCAAATTGTAACCCCAAATCTGTTATTTGTCAATAAGTTAGTTTTTTAAGCCAAAAAACAAATCTCTTGACAGTATTTTTATTTGGATTAAAATGGATATGTTGGCACTCAATATAGGAGAGTGCTAGAGTGCATCTGATTATACTATCTTAATGTAGGGGCAGAACATGTTCTGCCCAATAAAAGGGCACAATATATTGTGCCCCTACAATAAATTCCATATGTTTACACGAAAGAATAATATTCTCCAATCTATCATCGAAGAATACATCACCTCTGGCGAACCGGTTGGTTCAAAAGGTTTGAGTGGGTTTTTTGGTTTCTCTTCGGCAACAATAAGATCTGAAATGGCTCGATTGGAAAAAGAAGGCCTGATCTGCCAACCCCATACTTCCGCCGGCAGAATCCCGACTGAAAAAGGATTACGAGAATATGTTGATAGCTTGAAGATTGACCTGACTAAGGTGAACAAAGAAGATATAAAAAGGTTTGCCGAGAAGAAAGGAATGGATAAGGTTTTGAAAGTTATCTCTTCCATTGCCGGCGGAAATACCGCATTTTATATTACTCCAAAATCTATCCGCTATTATGGATTATCCGAAACATTAAAGCAAAAAGAATTTGATGATAAAGAGAAAGTGGTCAGATTTGCCAAAGTAATTGATAACCTGCCTGACTTTGTTCAGCTATTGGAATTTGATGAAGGATCGCCGGTAAAAGTATATATAGGAAAGGAAAACATTTACAAATTCGCTCAGGATTTTTCTTGCGTCACTGTCTATTTCCCTTTTGGCAAAGAGCTCTGTGTCCTTGGAGTATTGGGACCAATCCGAATGCCATATCGCAAGATCATACCCTATCTTTTATATACAGCAGAGAATTTTAGGAATAAAAAATTAATCAGGTAGCTTCATTAGCTTTTAGCTTCACTAGCTTTTAGGCAAAATCCTATAAGCTAACGAAGCTAACGAAGCTATAAGCTAGAGGAGTTAAAATGCCTAAATCAAAAAAATCTAACGAATTAGAAAAAATTATTAAAGAAAAAGATGACAACCTCGCCGGTTGGAAGCGTGCTTTAGCCGACCTGGACAATTACAAAAAACAAGTTGAGAGAGAAAAAGAAATGTTTGTCCAATTCCTGAAGGCTGATGCGATTATGAAATTGCTGCCCATTATGGCTAATTGGGAAAAAGCAATAAAAAATATCCCTACCGATCAGAAAGATTCTGAATGGGTCAAAGGAATTATCGCAATTAAAAATCAACTGGAAGATTTTTTCAAAAAAGAAGGTGTTATTAGAGTAGAGACAGTCGGGCAAAAATTCGATCCCAATCTTCATGAAGCAATGTTAGAAGAGAACTCCGACCAACTCGAAGGCACAATTCTCGAAGAATTCGAACCAGGCTACAAAATTGGCGAACGTGTCATCAAATATCCGAAAGTAAAAGTAAGTAAGAAAAAATAAACAAAAAATATGTCTGATCTTTATAAAATTATTTTAACAGCATGTGTAACAATATTTGGCGGGGTTTTGGTTTTTGTAACAGGTCAGATAATTTTAAAATTTATTATTGAACCGATCCAAGAACATAAAAAAACGATAGGAAAGATAGCTTATGCGATGATCTATTATGCTAATGTATATACTTATCGTTTTGAACCGAAAGAACTTCTGGAGAATGATTTTTTAAGAAATAAAGTTGACTCTTGCCACGAAGAACTAAGGGTTTTATCATCAGATGTTATCGCGAAGTCGTATCTGATACCTCGTTATAATTTTTTCACAAAAATTCGCATAGTACCACCCATGGAAAACATAAATGAAACTGCGACAAGCCTAAGATATCTTTCAAATGCTGTTAAAATGCCTCAAATATATGACATGAATGAAATTAAAAAAAATAGAAATAAAGTTAAAGAAAAATTAAAAATAATAATTTAAAAAAGGAGAAAAAATGAAGAAATTTATAAAAATCGTATCCCTTGTTCTGTTGTTTTTAGTAATCGCATCCTTTGCATTTTATTGGTACTCTTACAGGCCCTCCCAAATTAGAGAAAGCTGTAACAATGACGCTTTTTTAGAGTCTATGGGATCAAAATATGCGGATATAGAACATCAGAAAGAACGGCTGGATTTAAAAGACAGCCTATATACTGACTGTTTGAGATATAACGGAATCGAAAAATAATTCTATCAAATAACTAATTTATCAAGAAAGGAGAAAATCATGTCAGAAAAAAGAACAAACACGCCATACGTCCCAGGTAGCATGAGTGAACCATTAACAGAAATAAAAAAAGATGAGAAACCAGAAACAAAAGGAGCCCCACCAACCAACATTACCCCAAACACCGGTCTTCCTATTACCGAAGAAAAAGATGAGAAGAAACTAGAAAGTGCTTTGCCAAACGAATTGTCGGCTAGCACGCCCATACCAATAGAAGAAATCAAAGGAATATAAATTAATTAATAAGGAGAAAAAATATGAGTAAAATTATCGGAATTGACCTTGGAACCACAAACAGCGCTGTCGCTGTAATGCGTGGGGGCAAGGCGGAAATTATTACCAACGCAGAAGGCAATCGCACCACGCCTTCTATCGTTGCTGTTACCAAAACTGGCGAAAGATTGGTGGGGCAAATTGCCAAAAGGCAAGCGGTCACCAACTCGGACAACACTGTTTTTAGTGTCAAAAGATTTATCGGAAGAAGCTATAGCGACAAAGAAACCCAAAAAGACATCAAGGCGATGCCCTACACAATCGAAAAAGGACCTAAAGATTCGGTTATGGTTAAGATGGGCGATAAGAGCTACTCGCCACCTGAAATCTCGGCGATGGTCCTTGGAAAACTCAAGGCTGATGCAGAGGCATTTCTGGGTGAAAAAGTAACCGAAGCGGTTATTACCGTTCCGGCTTATTTTAACGACACGCAAAGACAAGCCACCAAAGATGCGGGTAAAATCGCAGGACTTGATGTGAAAAGAATTATCAATGAGCCGACCGCCGCCGCTTTAGCTTATGGATTGGATAAAAAAGCTAACGAGCAAATCGCGGTTTATGATCTTGGCGGCGGAACTTTTGATATTTCTATTTTGGAAATCGGGGGCGAATTATTTGAAGTAAAATCTACCAATGGCGATACTCATCTTGGTGGCGATGACTTCGATCAAAAAATTATTGAATGGCTCATTAGTGAATTTAAAAAGTCTGAAGGAATAGATTTGTCAAAGGACAAAATGGCTCTTCAAAGATTGAAAGAAGCCACTGAAAAAGCTAAACACGAATTGTCATCAGCTGTTGAAACGGAAATTAATATTCCATTTATAACTGCTGATAGCAATGGACCCAAACATCTTAATATTAAGATGACTCGAGCACAATTAGAAAAATTAGTGGGCGATTTAATTGAAGCCACTATTGAACCCTGCAAAAAAGCTTTAAAAGATGCGGGGTTGAAAGCATCTGATATTGACGAAGTAATCCTCGTTGGCGGGCAAACTAGAATGCCAGCGGTTCAAGAAGCGGTTAAAAAGTTTTTCGGCAAAGACCCACATCAAGGAGTAAACCCGGATGAAGTGGTAGCGCTTGGAGCAGCAATCCAAGGCGGAGTTCTTGCAGGGGATGTAAAAGATGTAATATTGCTTGATGTAACTCCTCTATCGCTTGGAATTGAAACTTTAGGAGGTGTTGCGACAAAATTAATTGAAAGAAATACGACTATCCCAACTGGAAAATCACAGGTTTTTTCAACGGCTGCTGACAATCAGCCATCTGTGGAAATCAATGTCTTGCAAGGCGAAAGAGAGTTTGCCGCTGATAATAAATCATTAGGAAGATTTATTTTGGAAGGCATACTGCCAGCCCCTCGCGGGGTACCTCAAGTTGAAGTAACTTTTGATATTGATACAAATGGAATTTTGAACGTCAAGGCAGTAGATAAAGGCACCGGCAAAGAACAAAAAATTATAATAACTGGATCTTCAGGACTCTCTAAAGAAGATGTGGAAAAGATGGCAAAGGATGCCGAGCTTCACGCTGAAGAAGATAAGAAAAAGAAAGAAGCGGTTGAAATAAAAAATATGGCGGAAAATATGATCTACCAAACCGAAAAAACCATTCGCGATAATAGTGACAAGATCGATGAAGCAACTAAAAAAGAGGTTGAAGAAAAAATTGAAGCTCTAAAAAAAGTAAAGGATTCCGATGATATTGAAGATGTGAAAAAGAAAACGGAAGAATTAATGCAGTCTGCGCAAAAGATTGGGGAGCAGGTTTACAAAGCAAGTCAAACCAAGACCGAAGAGAATCCGCCTAAGGCAGACGAAGCTGAAGACAAAAAACCTGATGAACCGGTAGAGGGAGAATATCAGGAGTAGCTTATAGCTTTTAGTTTCATTAGCTTTTAGGAATCACCCCTAAAAGCTATAAGCTAACGAAGCTAAAAGCTTTCCCTGTTGCACTTTATAAATTTATGTTCTAAAATCTAGGTAACATAAATAAAAATAAAAACTATGAACAAAAAAACCTTGATCATAGCGGGGGTCTTAGTGGTTCTTGCTATAGCACTTTTTGTTATACCTAGTTTTCTAAAGAAATCCGCGAGCAATACTACCACACCGGTTAGCACTACTCAAACTCAGCCGGCCGCAACTAATACTAGTGCTTTCCCTCTAGATGATGCGAAGATAAGCGCCTTATCTGCTCAAGCTTCAAAAGAATATGATTTTGCTTTTTCTAAAGCAAAGGAGTGGAAGAGTGACGTTACGCCAGTGGCTGCCTTGATCAAATATACTGGCTCAATTGACGACAAAAATGGCAAAGATACCTATGTCTTTGTTTCCCCTTCTCTCAGTCAATATTATTTTACTCTGACCTTCGATCAAGCTGTAAACGCTAATGGCGAAAATAATTTTCAGCGAATCCTTTATTTTAAAGAAGATTATTTTCTTCCTGCTAACACTGAGGTTTTGCCTCTCAGCTATTACAAATTAAGCTATCTTGATGCTCTCAAAAAAGCGGATGGCTTGGGCGGCAAGAACATCAGGGCTGATAATAAGGCCTATGATGTCAACTTAGTTTTATCAGCTCAATCAGGAGGGTATCTGATGTGGGATGTGGAATATCTAGTAAATGGAACAAAGATGTTTTCAGTATCTATCAATGCATTTGATGGAACAGTGAAATAATTAGCTTATAGCTTTTAGCTACTAGCTTATAGAAAAACGAAAAGGTGGGTTTCGGCTCACTTTTTTAATTAATCCTGATTGTCATTCCTGTACTCCTGTTGTAATCAACAGGAAAACAGGAATCCAGGTCATCAAGAATATATAGTTTATAATGTTCTGGATCCTTGATTTACCCGTACGGGTGCTCAAGGATGACAGTTAGAGAAGTTCTTCACAAAAACTATGTCTAAAGATTATTATAAAATATTAAACATTTCTAAGTCAGCTACTCCTGACCAGATTAAGTCTGCCTACAAAAAGCTCGCGGTAAAGTATCATCCGGATGTAAATAAAGAAGCTGGCGCAGAAACAAAATTTAAAGAGATTAATGAAGCTTACCAAGTTTTATCCGATCCGCAGAAAAAATCTAATTATGACCAATTTGGGACAGCCGATTTTGGCGGACAGGGTTTTAGTGGGTTTAACCAGGGCCAAGGATTTGGCGGGTTTGATTTCTCCGGTTTTTCCGGTGAAAGTTTTGGCGGATTTGATGATATTTTTGATGTCTTTTTTGGCGGAGGCAGAAACAGAAAAAGAAAGGAAAATAGAGGTAGAGACGTTGAAATCTTAATTGAATTGGATTTTAAAGATGCAGTATTTGGCACTGAAAAAGATATTTCTTATTCAGTTATGAGTACTTGTCCAGATTGCGGTGGCGCTGGCGGGACAAATCTAAAAAAGTGTTCACAATGCGGTGGCACTGGGCAAATCACAAAAACACAAAGAACAATTCTGGGATCTTTCGCCCAGACTGTCACCTGTCCCACTTGCAAAGGCCGCGGAGAGGTGCCAGAGAATACTTGCCGAAAATGTTCTGGCACCGGGCGAGCTCGTCAAGCCAAAAACATCAAAGTAAAAATACCAGCCGGAGTAAATGACAGATCCGCGATTCGCATTTCCGGAGGCGGAGAAGCGGGAGATGACATAGATGGAGATTTATATCTACGAATCCGCGTTAAGCCTAACAAAGAATTTGAAAGAGAAGGACAGGATATTTTTAGCGAGGTTGAAATTCCTTATTCATCAGCAGCGCTAGGAGATAGAATCAATATTGAAACTATCGATGGTAAAGTGAGCCTAAATATCCCAGCCGGGACAACCAGTCATACTCAATTTAGATTAAAAGGAAAAGGCGTACCTTATCCTAACAATCCTCGGCAAAGAGGAGACCACTTGGTTACATTAAAAATTAAAGTACCAAAGAAAATATCGAGAGAGGAGAGAGAGGCTTTAGAGAGACTAAAAAATCTTGAAAGATAATTCAAAAGGCAAAATTCAAAAGTTCAAGTTATTAAGTTAAAAGTTCTATTTTTACTTTTTAATTTTGATTTGCATTTTTGACTTTTGATTTTTGAATTTTGATTTTTTTTGCAACTCTTGACATCAAAATCCAAGATGCTATTATTGAACTAACAATACAAACTAAAACAAAAAACATATGTCTCCAACTTGGGATCTGTTTATAATTATCTTTTTTATAATTGCTGTTGTCTTTGGGGTTAGCATGGGCAGAGAAAGATCTATGGTCGGCATTATTGCTGCCTACATGGGACTGGTTGTTTCTAATGTTTGGGGAAATGCGGTTTATAGTATGATGGGTGGCGCGACGTCAGCTCAAGTGGGAAATGCTATTTCCTTCTCAGCTACGGCATCGCCTTTTTTTATTAAAGCTGGGATATTCGTTTTAATTCTGGTACTTTTAATTATTAAAGGAGACTTCCTAAAACGCGCTCTTACTTCTCATGCTGGTATCGGATCAATTATAGCTAGTGGATTGTACAGTTTTTTAAATGCCGGGATTATAGTAATAGCTCTAGTTTCATTCCTTGGAGATTCTCAACGAACAGACCTACTCACTCAATCTCATTTCATTAATCTGATTCAACAATATCAAGTTTGGTGGATGGTTTTGCCAGTTGTGCTGATGATCATTTTAGGATTCAAGGAAAAGGAAGAGTAAAAATAAAAATAAAAAGATTTTAAAAAGCGCTCCTTAAAAAGAGCGCTTTTTTATTTGCAAAAAAATAGGCCCAGTGGGATTCCCCTTCGGACCGGCCTTGAAGCAGAAAAGCTTCATGGCTTCGCTTTTCTTTTCACGGCTTCGAACCCCACCCCCATATGGCAATAAAAAAATCGCTAATTATAGCGGATTTTTTTGTTGCAAATAGGCCCAGTGGGATTCGAACCCACGACACCCTGCTTAAAAGGCAGGTGCTCTAACCGGGCTGAGCTATGGGCCTATAAAAAAATTTTATCATAAACTATCTATATTTTCAATAAAAAATATTATATAATTAATTTGTATTATTCATATATTTGTAATAATTTTGTAAATTCGTAGTTTATGAAGATTAAATTTATGGGTGGCACGGGGCGTGTTACTGGATCCTGTTTTTTATTAGAAGCAGAGGGTAAAAAGATATTAATTGACTGCGGGCTTTTTCAGGGTGATGCGGCTAGTCGTGGCAAAAATCACGAAGCTTTTGCTTTTGACCCTAAACAAATTGATGTCTTAATTGCCACTCATTCACACATTGACCACATCGGCAGAATTCCCAAGCTTTATCGCGATGGATTTAATGGCAAGGTTTATTCAACTAATCCTGTCAAGGACCTAGCGGGAATTTTCTTGGAAGACACTTTGAAGCTCCTAAAAGGAGAGGTAAAAAGAAAACCCGGGCATGAACTTATTTGGGACGAGACCGATTTGAACAAAGCTCTAAATTCCTGGGAGGGATTTGATTATCACCAGATGTTTAATATTGGAAATATCAAAATAGAATTTTTGGATGCAGGACATATTTTAGGTTCTGCTTTTATAAAAGTAAGTGCCGAGGGAAAGATCGTGGTTTTTTCCGGCGACCTCGGCAATCCACCTGTACCGATTATTGAAGATACGGAGAGTGTGACAAAAGCCGATTATGTGATTATGGAATCGACCTATGGCGACCGATTCCACGAATCAACAGAAAGCAGAGAAGCAGAATTAAAACAATCATTAGATAATATTTATGACAGAGGAGGCGTTCTTTTAATCCCGGCTTTTGCTATGGAAAGAACACAGGAATTATTGTATGAAATTAATCATCTAGTTGAAGCTCATAAAATAGAAAACACCAGCGTTTTTCTTGACAGTCCTCTAGCAATCAAAGCCACCCAAATTTATTATAAATACCGAAATTATTTTGATGAACCTGCTAGAGATATTATAAAAAGCGGAGATGATATTTTTGATTTTCGCGGACTTACTATAACCAAAACAGGAGAGGAATCAAGAAAAATTTTGAGCGCTAAAAAACCAAAAGTGATTATTGCCGGGTCAGGAATGAGTACCGGGGGCCGGATTTTGGGACATGAGGTAAATTATCTAGAAGATCCAAATAATATGATTCTTTTTATTGGCTTTCAGGTAAAAGGTACATTGGGACGAAAAATTAAAGACGGAGAAAAGCTGGTTAAGATAATGGGACAGGAAGTAGAGGTAAAAGCCGAGGTGCGGGAAATTTCAGGGTACTCCGCCCATGCCGACCAACCAAAGCTTCTACACTGGTTAAAAGGAATGTGTGATATCGAGGCTGAAAAGCCAAAAAGGGTTTTCCTAATTCATGGAGAACCGGAGGTAGAACAGGTTTTGGCCGAAAAGATAAGAACCGATTTAAGCCTCAACGTGGAAGTACCAGAGGAGAATGAGGAGATAATATTAATTTAAGAATAAATGAATAAAGGATTAAATGAATGGAATTTTTAGTCCTTTAATTATTTATTCATTTAATCATTATATTTACCCAAACTAAAATGCCTAAACTAAAAAAACTTTTTTTTATCCTCTGTTTTGTTTTACTAGTTACCCCTTTCTCCCCTGCAAAAGCTGCTGATGCAACCACCAAAGAATCTTTTTTAGTTAAATCAAAAAACTTGGTTTCAACAGAAACAGACCTAAAATCATTGGGCATTTCCGAATTTAAAAAAATCGAAGGCTTAAATTTTTATGAAATAGAAACTACCCAAGAAAATGTAAACTTGTTGACAGAAAAAGATTCTATTGAGTTTGTAGAAAAAAACAAAAAAACAAAAATATCGCAAATCCCGAATGATCCGTATTTTGGACTGCAAACTTATTTGACAAACTCAAACATAGTCAAAGCTTGGGATACGAATCCGGGATCCCTGAGCATAACCATAGCTGTTATAGACACCGGTGTAGATTATAGTCATGAAGATCTCAAAAATAAAATGTGGACCGATAAGTCCGGATATTTTGGTTATGATTTCGTCAACAGCGATAACGATCCGATGGATGATAACGGCCATGGGACGCAGATATCAGGAATAATCGCAGCCCAAAGCAATAATGGGATTGGCATAGCCGGTACCGCTAATGTTAAAATAATGGCCGTAAAATCTGTACCAGATACTGGCGAAGGAGATGTGGCAGACTTGGCCCGAGGAATTACCTACGCTGCTGATAATGGCGCGAGAGTTGCTAATGTCAGCTTGGGATTAGCCGAAGACAGTCAGATACTTGATGATGCGGTAACATACGCCAGAAATAAGAATTGTTTGATTGTAGCCGCTACCGGAAATCTATATCGATCTTTTATTGATAATCCTGCCAGAAATCCTAATGCAGTTGGAGTCGGAGCAGTTGATGAATATGATAATAGGGCGACTTATGCTAATTATGGCGAAGGCATATCTCTCGTAGCACTTGGAAACAGGATTTATTCTACCAGCTGGGACCAGAACAATAGCATTAATGATTATAAATATGGCAGCGGCACCTCCTTCTCAACCCCACAGGTAACAGGGTCTGCTGCCTTAATAGCATCAAAAGATCCTTCTCTAACTTCCGATCAAATTAAAAAAAGATTGATTGGGAGCGCAAAAAAAATAAGTGCTCTGGACGGATTAAATTATTCGGTCCTGCTTGGCTATGGAAAACTTGATGCGTATAGCGCTCTAAACTATGACAGGTATCCACCAGAAATAAATCTAAGCTTAAACAAAAACCTAAACGGATCTTACACTATTAAAGGCACGATTTCCGATGACAAAAAATCATCCGATGCATATCCGGACACACCCGACAGCAATATTAACCTTATAAGATATCAAGTAGATGGCAATGGCCTTTGGACGATTTTGAATAATAACCCAACTCAGATATCAAATCTAAATGTTGACACGCTTGTCCTTGTTTCCGGTGATCATGATATTTTAATTGAGGCAACTGATACGGCTGGCAATAAAGCAAGTGTCAATCTTAATACCCGAAATGCCCTTTCTCCTTCGGTCTCTCTTGCTTCAAATAAAATCTCTGATTACAGGTATTCCTTTTTAGACCAAAGCCCTTATGTAAATATAGCCCCTGGGCAAACCATGAATATGAGCTTGGCCATAAAAAATACCGGTAGCACCACCTGGAATAAAAATACAGTTCGTCTTGGAACTTCGCGCCCAAATGATCGGATAAGTATTTTTGCTGATTCTTCTTGGTTGTCTCCCAATAGAATTGCCATGCAGGAAGATTCGGTAGCCGTGGGAGATATCGCTCATTTCAACTTCTCGGTTACTGCACCAAATGGGTTAAGCGGTGATTTCAATGAATACTTTAATTTAGTGGCAGATGGGGTGGGATGGTTAGATGACATGGGAATTTATTGGAAAATATCAGCGGGTTCTCTTTCCTACAGTGCCCAATTCATTAACCAAAGCCCTTATGCAACTATGAACAAAGGAACCAGCACCGCCTTATGGGTAGAATATAAAAACATCGGATCAGCCACTTGGGATTCTAATGTTGTAAAACTAGGCACCAGTAATCCTCAAGATCGAGTAAGTTACTTTTACAATAGTGCATCAGGATCAGGTTGGAAATCGGCCAATCGAATCGGCATGGCTAAAAACACGGTTGCGCCGGGCGAAACCGTTAGGTTTAATTTTACCGCCAAAGCACCGGACACACCTGGTATCTATAGTGAATACTTCTGTCCAGTCGCTGATGGGGTAAAATGGCTGGAAGATATTGGGCTCTTTTGGAAAATCACCGTTCAATAAAGCTCCTTGAAAAATAGTTAGATAAGCACTATAATAAATCTTCATAAAAGAATGGGGGTTAAAATATGGCAAAAAAAGCCAGGCGACACAGCACCAAAATCTGGTACTATGATCGCTGGCGAAGCATGTGGCGGTACCAGAGAGGAAAAGGAACTCGAAAGAGAACGAGCAAAAAAACATTAAAGGGGGTGATGCACCTTGAAACACTGCTTGAAACACTGGATGTTACGTGAAGTCTCACATTGCAAAGAAGGCTGCCCGCGCTGCCCCCGGTAGGAGGGGCCGAATTTCCTGCCACATCCAATACTAAAAGATTTAACCCGGGTTAAATCTTACGTACTTCGAAAAGGCGTCACAGACGCCTTTTTTTATTTGTGAAATTCGTAAATTAATGCTTTTTTAATTCTGAATCTGCTTTTTAGTTTCTTAATTTTTTATTTTATTTCCCCTTGGCAAGAACGATGCCCCAAACGCTTTTCGCCCCATTTTGTTTTAGCATCTTAGCGCATTCTTCCAGCGTCGCACCAGTGGTAGTAACATCATCAACCAACAAAATATTTTTGCCCCGCAAAAAATCACCATCACCGTTCCAAACAAAAACATCTTTAAGATTATCTAATCTCTGCTCTCTGTCCAGCTCCGCCTGGGAGATTGTATATTTTTTTCTAACCAAAACATTTTTTGCCAAAATTGGTTTCACCAATTCGTGATAATTCGCCCCAATTCGCGATAATTGGCGACTTAAAATTTCCGCTTGATTAAACCCTCTTTGCCTTAATCTCTTCTTATGCAACGGCACCGGAACAATCAAGTTAAAACTCAAATCACTTTCTCTTAATACTTCATACTTCATACTTAATACTGATTTCAACTTCCCTGCCATTATTCTTCCTAAAAACCCTCCGATATCAGTAATATGGTTATATTTAAATTGATGAATCGCTTCTTTGAGAATCCCTTCGTCAAAATTAGCGCAAATGAAAATGCCGTCCAATTTAAAATTATCTTTGCAATCATCACAGAACTCTCCGGTATTTGTTGGCTGTCTACACTCTGGGCAAAAGGGTTGTTTAATAATATCAATGGTTTTTAAACACTCACCACAAATCCATCTTCCCTCTCTCCCACAGCCAATGCAGACGCGGGGAAAAAGCAGACTGGCCAAAAAACTTTTAGTGGAAGAATATGCTCTCTTTATCATAAAAATATTTTAGCATAAAAACAAAAAAGTGGTTTAATAACCACCTTAAATATAATGCCGAAAGCACACCAAATTTTTTATATTTTATTTTTGATTTTTACATTTCCAAGAAGTATATCCCTACCCTCACATTCCTATTTGTATCAATCTTACCGATACTAGTTCCTGTATAAAAATACTTTAATATTTCATCATATTTTTTACCACCAGCTCCCATACCGCGCGCGCCTAACCCCGACATCCCAACTCCATGTCCCAACATTGGTTTACCCGAACAATAGGGATCAGAAACTGAAACTAACCATGGATAACTTGCTTGAGGAGACCCCCAAGCTTCTGTTATTGAACGGGTTCTCCCATCATCTTGGGTAAAATAAGGGGTAATAACCGGTTTGCCATTATAAGTGACGACCTGCCCGGCTGTATCACTAACCGCTTTTGGAATATTGGTGGATCGGGAAGTAAAGCCATAGCCTTGATAGATTTGGTCATCGCCATTGCCAAGTCGAGAGTTTTTCAGAGTGAATCCATCATCCGGCCATCTGCCGCCGCTTTGAATGTAATTATAGACATAACTTCTTTCCGCTATTACGGCTGCTTTGATATATTCATAAGGGCCGGCTTCGAGCGGCTCTGAAACTCCAGTTAGATAATCTTCTATATTAAGATCATCAATTACCCAAAGTTTTTTATTTTTGACAGAATAACGAACCTCAATTGCGCCTTTGAACTTATTATCATTAAGCGCTGAATTCCAAGCCGGATGATCGGAATATGAATCAACTGTCAAAATAGTTTGAACAGCCCAAGGAACTATGCGAACCCACCCAGAGGCCTCTTTTATGTCTCCGCTATTAATGGAAAAATAATGTTTTCCGTCTTTGTAAAAGGCAGTAATCGTATCTCCCTTTCCTCCTTCCGCTAGCTTACTTTCCGCGCTGTTTACAACAATAAAGGGACCACTTGAAGAAACCTTGACTGTCTGAACCCCGGCAGGAACGTTGACTAATACGGTATTATTTGCACTATTATTTGGGGTTTGGTTGACATCTTGTTGCCCGGCATTCGCCGGATTAACTGTGACTTGCCAATAGATTCCAATGTCTTTAAACCAAGCAACGCTATCACGAACCAAAGTAAAATATTCTTTATAAACCTTTGCTTCCGAGGGAGCCGTAATATTAAAAGTAAAGCGGACATTTTCTCCTGGATTAACCGTATCCTTATCCATTAAAACCCGATTGGTATTAATAAAAGAGCTAATCCGATCACGAGGATTGTTGGTAGCTAGACGAACTGGTACGGCGCCGGATCTCTGCCATACTTGGTTGCCGGTATTTTTTACTTCCAGCCAAAGTGGTTGGCTCTCTCCAGAATTAACCGTCAAATAAGGACTTTGATTGACGTAGGCAAAGTCATCAAAGCTACCTGTTGAAATTGTTGGGGTACCACCATTCATTTGTGCAACAGTAAAATTCCAAAATATCCCAATATCATCTGTCCAGCCAATGCCTTCGGCAACCAATCCAAATCTTTCTTTAAATAATCCGGCTGTTTGGGGAGCAGTAACTGTGAAATCAAATCGTGCCGTATCTCCCGGTGCAACTTTGTCAGTCATCATAGCAATTCGGTTTTTGGAAAGCCAAGAGGAGTCCGCAAAGCTGCTTTCTTTGTCTTCTATGGTAGCTAGATGAAAAATATCTTTGTACCAATTAGTAATCCCGGTATTTTTTATTTCTAGCCAAACACTTTTTTTCTCCCCTGGGTTCAAGGTTAAATAAGGGCTTTGATTTAAAAGACTAAATGTATAAGCATTGATTTTTGAGCTATAAACTTTGGGCTCAGGCGTTGGGGTTGTTGTATTATTATTGATTAATTGCCCCCCACTGGCATTAACCGTAATATTCCATTCTACATTAAGTAAATTGCCGCCTTCAAGCGTTTTGGTACCAGAACGAACGACAAATTTTTCATTATATTGACCAGCTGTAGCGGGAGCAGTTATTAGAAAGGAAATCCTGCCCGTTGCCCCTGGACTAATATTAGGACCATCAAAACCACCAGGACTTTTCTTGCTTTCCCAATCACCATCGGTATAAAAAATACTGTTCCGATTGTCGCTCGTGAATAATTTTATAGCGTCACCACTGGTCCAAGATTCTAAACCAACATTTTTTACATCCACCCAGAGCGTGGCTTGTTTGCCTACCGCAATTTCCTGATCAGCGCTTTTATCTACAACCTTTCCGCGATATTCGGGAGTTACAATATTTAAATTAACATTAAAAGAAGATCCGGAAATGATATTTCCTCCAATTCTTGGCTCAAAAATCTGATTGACAGCCTCATTTATTGTCGGGGCAGTAACATCGAGAATAAAGTTTCCCGTCTCTCCCGGCTCAACACTCCTGCCAAAATCTTCAAGGGTAGCGAAGATTTTATTTCCACTTTTTGCGGTAATATCAAACCCATGATTTAAGCCTTTATACCAAGGAAAATTGCCGGTATTTTTTAGAGCAACTTTAACTTTTGTAACATCCCCACCATAGAGCTGGACATTGCTATCGGAAGAGACAAATTGAGCGCCGATTTTTTTCTCGGGATAGGTTTTTAATTTATCGGCTACTTTTGATCTGATATCAGAAATCCTCCCATAAAGAGAATCGCCGGGGCAGGCAGTTGCATTAAGATCCCTGTGGCCGACTATTGTAGAAATGGTTTTGTTTTTTAGATAAACTGTCCCGCTAGGGTTTATCCCATATTGAAAAGACTTATAAGCAATTAAATTGGTCAGGGCATCGTATTGCTCGGGGGATGGAGTGCGGATATTGTAATCTCCAATTAAAACGATTCCCACGGTACCATTATTATAACCCAATGTATGGCCAGCTACGACACCGCCGCCGCCAGCTCTACCCTCATAAATACCTCCGTTTACATCAATCACATAATTATAACCTAGGTCGCCCCAACCATAGCTTACCGCATGACCATAATAAAGATTGCGGACAACGCTCATCTGGTCAGCTACTTTGGCTCCTTCTTCTCCAGCCGTATGATGAATTACAAAGGCTTTGACCTCTCCATATTCGCTCTTCCAGGTCATATATGATTCATTGGCGCCCCATTCTGCTCTTGAAATTATTTTGGGGCCAAGATCGGAATTATCTGATGAAATATTGGTAGCACCAACTTGTTTTGAGGTATCAAAAATATCAAAGTTTATTTGAAAATTTTTTCCTAAATCACGAGGGGTAAAATCAATTTTGTATTGGAAAAATAGGCTTTGATCAGCGTTATAAACCTCTCCAAAATTTTCGCTGTTTGATTCCTGGACACCTTCTGGTTCTATAACCGACCAATCGCTCAGGGTTCCTTCGCTTTTCCCGGAGCGCAAGAATAATTTTATATCAGAAAAATCTTTTCCCCATCGAGTTGCAATTCCCGAAAAAGCAAAATCATACTTCTCTACATCTGAAATAAACTCTTGCTTATCCACAACAAAAGCTTTTTCATAATTTCTGCTAGGAACATTGTTTGGGTTTTGGGAAGCAAAAACATTACCAGAAAGAGGAATCAGACTAGAAAGTAGGACTAGAAATGATAAAAATGTGGTGATTTTGTTTTTCATATTTATAGATATATATTATCGTATTTGTTTAGCCAAAAGTCAAATTTACCTCTCCCCGAGTTAGCTTCGCCATTCTGAAAGGCGCTATAGGGAGGGGTAAAAAACAAGTGCAAAATTATAATGTAGTTATAATTCTCAAAAATCCATTTGCTTTTTTAAAACAACATACTATAATTAAATCATAAAACAATATTCGGATTAATTCGGATGAAAATTCGGATTGATTCGGATACAAACATTTAGATATAAAAATATATAAAACAAAGACAAAACAATAAAGGAGGAGCTATGTTAAAAAGTGAAATTGAAAAGTTTTTTTCAGACGATGATGATTCTTTGGGAGCTACTAATACACACCTTGTCGCTGGTGATGATGAAGACCTTGTGAGCGATGAATTTGAGGGGCAGCTCTCAATTGATATGTACCAGACTGATGATGATCTAATTATTAAAGCGCCCGTAGCAGGAGTAGACCCTGAGGATCTTGAAGTTTCTGTTACTGAAGACTCGTTCTTCATTAAAGGTACAAGACATGATGAGCACAAGCAAGAAAAGGGGGATTATTTTGTACATGAATGTTACTGGGGATCTTTTAGCCGAAGGGAAACACTTCCGGTAAATGTGGTAGCCGAAAAAGCAGAGGCCTCTTTGAACAAAAAAGGGGTATTAACCATTCGTGTGCCAAAATCTTTAAAAGGTAAAAATAAAACTCTTAAAATAAAATCAGAATAGAATTTAAATACTCAATAACCAACATGCAATATCCAACCAATATTCAATAACCAATATCCAATTGAATATTGAAACTTGAGAGTTGATTGAATATTGAATATTGAAAGTTGAATATTAATTTAACCTATTTTATGAACAGAAAATATCTTTTAATTGGCGGGGCCGTTCTTGCTCTAATAATAATTATTGTTGGGGGTATTTTGATTTTCCGAAAACCAACGCCGAGCGGCACGACAACTCCCATAGATTGCTTGAAAGATCCTACCAATAAGGTATGCCCGCAGAACCAAACGAACCCACAAGAGGCAAGTCTTATTATTTGGGGCGTTTTTGATGATAGCTCCGTCTTTCAACCGCTAATCGATGCTTTTAATAAACAAAACCCAAAAATTAAGGTTACCTATGTAAAAAAATCGTACACTGATTATGAAAGTACATTGATTGATGCTATAGCATCGGATAGCGGACCAGATATTTTTGCGGTCTCTAATTTTTGGATTCCCAAACACAAATCAAAAATGGCAGCTGCAAATAATAGTATAATATCAACTCAAGAATTTAGTCAGTCCTTTATTTCTTCGGCTTACGACGACTTCGTTTCGGATGGAAAAATTTATGGAATTCCTTTATATACAGACGACCTCGCTCTCATTTATAATAAGAAGCTCTTGAGCAAAGATAATCTTTATGACCCTCCTCAAAACTGGAATGATGTTTTAAATTACTCTAAAATTTTAACCAAAAAAGCACCGGGCAATCCTAAAGAAATAACCCAAGGAGGTATAGCTTTAGGAACAAATGGGGTCAGTAAGTCCGCTGATATTTTGACTGCCCTAATGCTCCAAAACAGTACGCCAATGATATCTGATGATAAGCGGTCTTTTAATTTTAATCAATTTATAAAGGATGCTAGCGGAACCCCGGTATACCCCGGCACTAGTGCTCTAAACTTTTACACTTCTTTTGCTAACCCAGACAAAGCTTCTTACTCTTGGAGTGATACTTTAGGCGATTCCATGAACGCTTTTGCGCAAGAAAAGGTAGCTATGATCATTGGTTATTCATATTTTATTCCTCAAATAGTAAAAGCCAATCCTAATATCAACTATGGGATATCCCCCCTACCGCAGATCAAAGGTGCTCCTGAAAATATTGATTTTGTAAATTATTGGGGATGGTCGGTTTCGAACAGATCAAAAAACACAGACACAGCCTGGACGTTTCTCAAGTTTTTGACCGAGAATGATCAAATTAGCAGCTATCTTCAAGCAACCGGTCTGACCTCACCTCAAAAAAACAAAACGGGAGGGAGTAACAAGGTTTTTGATGATCAAAAATACTATTCCAAAACTATTTTCAAAGGCGATGCCGATGTCTTCGACCAGATTTTTACCGAAATGATCGATGATGTAGTAAAATATAATCAACCAAATCAGAGCGCGATTGATTCGGCTGCTAGAAAAGCCAATGAGATGCTAACTAAATATTACTAATATGGATCTTCTCCCCAAATTAGTAACAATATTCCAGAACCTCATTATATCGGCTGCTTTTTTGATGTTTTTGTTGGCTATTTTTTATTATGTAGTCAGCGGGGGAGAAAGCAAAAAGGTGAGTAAGGCCAAGGAATTTCTGCTTAGCGCGGTTACTGCTTTAGTTGCTCTTATCTTAGTCAAAATGTTTCTTCCTGGCGGCGAGAAAGTCGCGACCCCCGAGACAATACAGCCAGCACAGTTTGCTATAAACCCTATTAGTGGAATCATGAGCGCGATAAACGGAAGTTCTACGGGATATTTAGACATTTTTCATGTAGCAAGCGCTATTTTAACTGGAATTACTAGCCTGGTTCTTGAAATCATTCCTATCTTTGCGCTTTTAATGATCATGTATGCTGGTATCCAATATATCTTTTCCGCCGGTGATCCTAAAAAAAGCGAGGCAGCGGTAAAATTGTTAAATTCTGCCGTAACTGGTTTTGCTATTTTTCTAATGTTGTATGCTCTGTGGTATTTTATTCTAGGTTTTATAGGGATATAGAGCAAGCTATTGCAAAAAATTATGAATCTTGTAAAATGAACAGGAAAACTACTAAGTCCGTACGGACTGTTGATAATAAATTATTAATAAAAATAAAAAAATGTTAAAAAAAGTAAAAATAATAGCAAGCGCATTAGTTTCTTCTGGGATGATTCTTGTAGCCAACAAAGTGTCGGCTGCTAATTATGGTGAGCTCCCCCAAGGAACATTAGACAGCTATATTACTTCTGCTATAAATTTTGCTATTTGGGCAGCAGGACTGCTGTCTGTTGTTTTCATAATTATTGGCGGCTTTCAGTATATTACTGCTGGAACCAGCAAAGATGGAGTAACAAAGGCAAAAAACACTTTACTTTATGCTATTATCGGTTTGATTATTGTCCTTTTAGCTCTTATAATCAGAAATTTTGTGCTTAGTAGATTGTCATTGTCAACCCCATCAATATAACCACAGTTTTAAAGAAAAACAAAACGAAAATCCCCTGACGAATACCGGGGGATTTTTATTATTACCTCACCCTTTCTGGCTCTCGCCAGAAGTCCCTCTCCTGGGGTAATAGGAGAGGGTTTAATTAAATAGTTATCTCACTAAACCGGCAACTAAATGCGCTAGTTTTGATTTCTTGCGGGCAGCGTTATTTTTGTGAATGATTCTTTTCTTTACATTCTTATCTATTGTCTTATAAGATTTTTGTAAAAGCTCTTCGAGTTTTTTCTTATCAGCTTTCTCTAAAACAGCATCTTTTAATTCTTTAATTACTTTTTTCATGGCAAGCTTAAAAGAAAGATTTTCTTCTTTCCTTTTAGCGGTCTTTTTAACATCTTTTATGGAGGCTTTGAGGTTAGGCATGATAGCTATAGCTAGTTATAAATTCGCTTATTATTTTCCTGGATCTTTTAATATTTTTAAAAGCCTTAAACTCCAAATCACAAATAACAAATTACAAACAAATCTCAATGACCAAAATCCCAAAAAGTTTTGAAAATTGTTATTTGGAATTTGTTTGTAATTTGGTGCTTGAAATTTGGGATTTAGCCCGACATTAGAAACCATTTTACCACAACCTGAGTTTTTTAGCAACACTACACTATATTTTACCACTAGATTCTATTGATATACCCCTACCTCCTATAAACATATATCCTTTCAAAGGCGGGATCTCTTTTTATCTTTAAAGTTTCTTTTGTGAGTACTGGATCCCAATCTGGAATGGAGAATGTGCTAACAATCACGACCGTGCCCGGTTTCAATTCTTTTTCAAACTTCTCTTTCAATTTATTCACCGTCGTTTGCCAGGTATAGACATAGACAATATCCGCACCATTAAGGTCTACATTAAAAATATTTTTTCTTGTAAAAACTACTTTCTGGCCAGAAACAAAAGCCCGGGCGCGAGAAAGGTACACCTTGAATGGACTGCGATCAAAACCATAAACTTGAAAATCAGGAAAAAGCTTTTTTATTCTAATAGCAAAAGCCCCACGCCCGGAACCCAGATCAAAAAAGTTGCCCTCACTTAGTTTCAACCCCTCTAAGATCTCTTTAACCTTTCTCGTAGCTTCACCGCTCGAAGAAACATCTATATGCTTGATGCTGACATTGGTAAAAATGGAATCAAAGATAAAAATAGAATATAGAAAACAAAGGAGGATGGCCAAAAAGGCGGTGAATATAATCAAATAGTAGATCATCTTAGTTAGTCTAGTGTTTTCTAAAAGCCTTGAAATCCCAAATCACAAATAACAAATCACAAACAAATTTCAATAACTAAAATTCAAAAGTTTGTAATTTAGAATTTGAATATTGTTTGTAATTTGGTGCTTGGAATTTGGGATTTAATTTGACATTAACAATTATTTTGTTCGAAAAACCATTCTAACTAAGAAAGCTGTTTAATCTGCGGCTCCTCCTCCTTCTCTTCCACCACTATTTCCTCCTCTTCCCCTCTCTTTTTTACCCGCACCACCACTTCTTTGTTTTTTTCACGATTAACTATCACTTGCTGAACTATTGAAAAAAGAGTACCAGCCACCCAATAAAGAGCCAAGCCTGAGGGAAGACTGATGGCAAAAAATAATGTCATTAAAGGCATTAAGAAAACCATTTGTCGATTCATTTTTTGCTCAGTAGAGGGATTTTTTGATTTGTCTATTGGGGTTGTCATAACGGCCAAAACATATTGAAGAGCAGCGGCTAAAACCGGTAAAACAAACTTCTCTGGTTTTGATAGGTCTAAAAGTCCAAGGAAGGTGGGGTTTATTTTCTCAGGTAAGTGAATGAAAGAATAAATCTGAGATGAATCTATTTTGGTCAAAACTTCTCTAAAGATTCGATACAAAGCTATTAAGATTGGGAATTGAATTAAAATGGGAAGACAACTGGTAAGCGGACTTACTCCGTTGTGCTTATAAAATTCCATCTGTGCTTTCGCAAAAGCCTGTTGATCATTTTTGTGCTGCTCTTTTAGAGCAGCCAATTCCGGTGCCAATCTTTTCATCTTCCTTTGAGCTCTAGAAGACTTCATACTTAATGGCAGAACAATAACCCTGATTATTATCGTTATAATAATAATAGCAACACCAAGATCATGTCCTGGCACATTGTTATAGAGGAACAACAACAGGTTAAGTAATGGTTTTATAAAAAATTCATTCCAGACAAATGCCATAGGGAAAAATTAGGATTTGTAAGATTTGTGGGATGGGTGGGATTTGTGAGATTCATTATCCCACTAATCCTACAAATCCCACAAGTCTCACCCATCTCAAACATTATCCTCCCCTCCCTTTGACCATGGATTACATCGCAACACCCGCCAAACCGTTAAACACCCTCCCTTTAAAAATCCATACTTTTGAAATGCTTGTTTACCATATTCAGAACAAGTAGGGTAGTAGCGGCAATATCCATGAGGATATCTAGATTTCAACCAACTATGATCGGGAGACAATGTTTTTTGGTAAATGTTGATTAGGAATATGATTAATCTTCGTGGTGCAAGGATGATTCTTTTTAAATAAGCATCTAGCATAAATCTAAAGCATTTAAATAACCAACTCTCAACATCCAATATTCAATCAATGTCCAAGTTCCAATATTCAATTGGTTATTGATTATTGGATATTGATTGGGTGTTGAATATTGGTTATTGAATATTCTAAAATAGTTATCAATTCCAACAAAATTATCTAGCTAATAAGTTTGCCTTACTGCAAAGTCCCAAAAACTCCCTCTCTATCTCCTGATAAGAAGCATCTAAAACTTTTTCATTAACCAAAACCACCAACCAATATCCTCTTCTTATTTTACCTTGGTTGAGACGAATTACTTCTTTTATCTGTCTCCTTTTCTTATTTCTCAATACCGAGCTTTTGGATATATTTAGTCCTAGTGCTATTCCAATTTTTAAGTCTTCCGGATATTTTTTATTCTCCAAAAAACGCAAAGAAAAAAACATGCCACTTATTTTGTTCCCCTTTCTATAAACAGAATTAAATTCTTTTTTTGTTCTTAAGCTTTTATAAGCAGACATATTATTTATCGCTAACACTTAAGCGCTTTCGGCCCTTAGCTCTTCTTCTGGATAATACCTTTTTTCCGTCCCTTGATTTCATGCGAGCACGAAATCCGTGAACCTTTAATTTACTCTTTCTTTTGTAAGCGCCTGTACCCTTGTTCAAAACATCCTCCTAAAATATTATACAATAAGATGTTTTGCCCGCACCTTCCTCCGCACGGCAATAACAGGACGTAGTCCGTTTTGCCAGTAAGGATTTGGGAGGGGCTGCTATCTTACAATATAAAAAAATTAATAAATTTTCGTTATTACTACTCAATTCTAACTGTTAACCTCTTTTTTGTCAACCAAGTCTGGTAATTTTTTCCTCAATTTCCGGCTCTTGCAATGTCTTAGAATGCCAAAATTAGATTAGTTGTATTAGCCAAAAATATTATAGCAAAAGAAGCGACCCGCGTCAAAGACGCGGGTCGTATTAAGTATTCAGGTTTCAGGGTTCAGGAATTAACCCCGCCCTTGGCGGGGTCTAAAGAAACTACGGCGCGAACCCGCACACCGTCGCGGGAATCGTCGGCGGGATGAGAGTAGCGCACGCCCATCCTGCAGCCGACCCAGTCGACGCCCGGGACAACGCCACCGGCAGAGCGGGAGCCCGTGCAAAGCGTCCAGTTATTGATGTCCAAGTGTTGCCCGGTCTTCCAATGGTACCAGAGCTCCAGAAGCAGGCGCTCTTCCAGTGTAATACCGTTGATGCCTTCCTTCTCGCACTGGTTAGCCGATTTGTTTTTATTTTCCTCATCAGCCTCGATACGATCTCTGAGCCAGATGGCATAAGCGTGATTGGTATTGCGAATGGAGGTAACTTTGGAGAAATCCTCATAGTACCTCCACGCCCCGAACCGCTTTTTGCACTTGTTGTAGAGCTGGTCAGCTGTCAAGCCTTGAGCCATGACGAGAAGCCAGTTGAAGCCTTCCTGTTTTGCGGGAAGAACCAAAGCGGAGAAGTCGAGTTTGTCAGCCGAGACTTCCGGAAGAACTTCGGTGTAAAACTGTTTCATCTCCGCGAGAAGCTCTCTCGTCTTGAGGTACGACGAGACATCAATCTCTCCGCTTTGGACCGCGTCGAGAATCTCGAGCGCTTGCCCCGGTTCCATGCCTTCGGGAACCGTGATGTCTCTTTCCTTAGGAAAGGGGTTAATCCTCTTCAGGAACATTTTCAGTTCCCAAACAGTATAACTCCCTAATTTTGCAGAAAAATCTTTCAGCAAGCCGGTTACATCATCAACCGGAATGCCACCGATCAGTCGCGGATCTTTATGCGCCATGATCAGCACCTCACTTTCTCCCTTTAAGGGAATAGATTTTTAAGGTTCTTTATTACGAACCTCTTCAAGCTAAATTATATCACAAACCTAGATATTTGTAAATATCTTTGTTATTTAAGCCAAATTTTAATTAGAAGTCATAAAGAATGTTTCGAACCAAGTTGTGCAGCGAGATAAAAAATATATATTATATTTTCAGGCTGCTCAAAAAATCCTTTGCAAAATCAACTATTATAAACAGGGATGTGAATAGTCTATTGCTAGTTGTGCATAACTTTGTTAATATGAAAACAACTGTTAAAAAATCTAAACGAAAGTGATCCTTCGTGGTTCGATCCTGCTCACCACTCGGGACATGATTTCTTTTTATATTAAAATTATTGTAGAAACCATGGATATTGAACAACTTTGGACAACCTGCTTGGGCGAACTTGAGGTCTTGCTGTCTCGTGCAAACTTCACCACCTGGTTTAAAGATACTTCCATTATTAGAATTGACGGGGATATTGTCATTATTTCTACGCCAAACTCATTTACTAAGGAATGGTTGGAAAAGAAATATCACAAACAGATAATTGAGACTCTGAACAGTCAATTAAAAAATATAAAAAGCGTAGAATATATTATCGGTTCCAAAAAAGAAAAGGTGCCCGGAATGGGTGTACAGTCAGCAAAAAAAGAGGTTGATAATATAAAAGACGTTTGCCCCCAAGGAGAGAAGAATGAAGTTGATCTAAACCAGCGTTATACCTTTGAAACATTTGTTATTGGAGAATCAAACCGTCTTGCTCATGCTGCCGCTCAGGCTGTATCAAAAAATCCAGGGATAACCTATAATCCTCTTTTTATCTATGGCGGAGTGGGACTAGGCAAGACCCATTTGATGCAGGCCATTGGTAATGAAATCAGAAGAAGAGATAAAAAAAAGAATATTATTTATACTACCTGTGAAAAATTTACCAATGAGTTTATTTCAATGATCCGAAAAGGAAAAGCGGAGCAATTCAAAAACAATTACCGCAATGCCGACGTTTTAATGATAGATGATATCCAATTTCTAGCCGGAAAAGACGGCACTCAAGAAGAATTCTTCCACACTTTCAATGAGCTTCATAGTAAATCAAAACAGATAGTGATGACGTCTGACCGGCCACCAAAAGCGATTCCAGCCCTCGAAGCAAGACTAGTTTCAAGATTTGAATGGGGGATGTTAGCCGATATAAATCCACCCGATCTAGAGACTCGCATAGCCATATTACAAACCAAGATTAATGAAAAAAAAGTTACCATTGCTATTAATGAGGAAGTTATAAACTTTATAGCAAAAAACATTCAAAACAACATAAGAGAACTAGAGGGCGCATTAAATAGAATAATCGCCTATTCTGAACTAAACAATACAGAGCCAACCCTCGATGATGTAAAAAGAGTTTTGGGCGGATCATCAGCAAACGATAGACAAAAAAATATCACTTCTAAAGAAATTCTCAAAAAAATTGCCGATTTTTATGATATAACCACAGAGCAAATCTTAGGCCCCAGAAGAAATAAAGAGCTGGTTTACCCAAGACAGATTTGTGCCTATATCTTAAGAGAAGAATTAAACTATTCCTTTCCAAAAATAGGAAAAGAGTTAGGAGGCAAAGACCATACCACAATCATGCATTCCTGTAATAAAATAAACAAAGAAATGCAAATAAACGAAGTTTTAAAACATGAGATAAATGGCATCAAAGAAAGGCTCCACGCTTTATAAAACTTATTAACAAGTTATGTGGAAAAACATGAAAATACTGTGGAAAAGCATGTTTAAAAAAACAAGAAACAGTGGATAAAAAAGCGATTGCTAAAAAAACAAAAAAACATATCAACAATCAAACACTGTTTTTACCCAAACAAACAACAAAAAATAATGCTCTTATTCCACAGGCAAAATAAAGATAATAATACTCAAAGCAGCCATTTTAAAATTTTATTAACAAAAACAACAACCACTATTAATACTACTATTAATTTAATATTTTATTTATAATAAGAATAACAATAAACAAAACTCATGAAAATCACATGTATTCAAGAAAACCTAAATAAAGCTCTTCTGCATAGCTCTAGAATAATTTCTTTAAGAAGCTCCCTTCCTATTTTAGATAATGTTTTATTTGCTACAGATCAAGGAAGATTAAAAATATCCGCTACCGACCTAGAATTAGGAATTAACTATTGGATAGGAGCAAAGATAGAGCAAGACGGATCTATTGCTATTCCTTCTCGCTTAATTACAGAATTTATTTCAAATATTAAAGAAGAAAAAATTAATATTAAAGTAGAGGGCACCGAGATAGTAATAAATGGAGAGAAATATAATGCAACCATTAAAGGTGTAAACCCAGAAGACTTTCCTAGTATTCCTGATATAAGTAAAGAATTTCTTTTTTCTATATCTTCAAAAGATCTTTTAAATGCTATTAACCAGGTAGCTTTTTCAGCAGCGGCTGACTCAACTCGTCCAATTCTCTCGGGTATATTTTTTAAAATAGAAAAGGATATTTTAAAAATGGCAGCAACTGATAGTTATCGCCTAGCAGAGAAAAAGATAAAGGTTTTAAAGAGCGACAAGAGCTCAAAGAGTTTTATTATACCAACCAGAACCATCACAGAGGTTGGAAAAATCTTGAAAGATGCCGGGGAAAAGATTGATATTTGTTTTGATGAAAATCAAATTCTTTTTAACTTTGGCTCAATTCATCTTATCTCCAGACTAATAGATGGACAATATCCAAATTATGAACAGATTATACCAACTGAGTTTGAAAATGAAGTAGTGGTAGATAAACAGGAATTATTTAATGTTTGTAAAGTAGCCTCTCTTTTCGCTCGAGAATCTGCTAATAGCATAAAAATAAATGTTAAGCCAGACAAGATTAAGGAAGGCAAAGAAAGTAAGGATGAAAAAGAAGGCTCCGGAGTTCTTTCCATAACCGGCCAAGGAGTACAAATAGGTGAGAGTATTAGTAAGATCCCCATAAAGACAAAGGGCAAGGAGATAGAAGTTTCTTTTAATGCAAAATATATTCTAGATGTTCTCCCAAATATTCCGGAAAAAAATGTTGAAATAAAATTTAGTGGGCCAATCAATCCTGGACTAATAAAGGGTGAAAACAAGCAAGATTATCTTTATGTGATAATGCCACTACGCAATTAAATTTCAAATAACAAATAACAAATTACAAACAAATTCAAAATCCCAAATTACAATGAACAAAAGTTTGGAATTTTGAAAATTGTTATTTGTTTGTAATTTGGTGCTTGAAATTTGAAATTTTTAATTTTTAACTAAAGAAAAACCGTGCAAAAAATATCTAAACTAACTCGTGGAGTTATGGCTAATAGAAAGATGGATAGGGCTGCTAACGCGGCTCTTATTTGTCATGTGGGCAAAAGATGTATGGAAGAGGTTTTTAAAAAAAGTTTTTTGAAAGAGATTGAGATTGTTTCTTTTCGAGATGGCGCATTGTTCATCGCAATTTCAAGTCCTGTCTATTCACAGGAAATCAAGATGAAAGAGGAGGAGATTTTAGAAAAGATTAATTTAGAATTAAAGAATGATGTGGTTGATAAGATCAGGTTCAAGAGCTCTAGAAAACAGGGATATTAAGATATTTCGTCCCTCGGCAAGCTCGGGACTGATATTAAGATATTTTTAGCGGTCAATATCCCAATATTTTAATATCTCAATATCTTCCTAGTATCCTATATGTACAAAATCCGCCATATAATCGCTCTGATATAATCCTTTAATCCCTCTTAACATACTGAAGCCCCCATAATACCTTGATATTAAATCCTCTTTCCCGTCCGGGGTAACCCCGTTGAAATAATTATAATCTTCTTTCCTGTACGTGCCTATTATTGTCGGCAACAGATCGTTTTGTTTGGTTCTATCATTTATTTTTAACATATCATCAATTAGTTTACGTGTGCTTATCCGAGCCCACCGAGTATAGAGACTATTACTTTCTGTGCACCAACTTCTAAAGGTATAGTCTCCCGGACAGGTTATTTGATATTCAACTTTATTAAAACCAAAGACGATAGTATAAACCATAAAGGCGGCGGCAATCCAAACCCCGGCGGCCATCATTGAACTACCTGCCGCGCCAGTGCCGGCATAGTAGGCCTCATAGACTGCTAAGGATGCTCCGAAACTAATTATAGATGCAGTTGATCCCGGAGGAAGATTTAATTTTTGGTCAACATTAAGCAGATCCTCTGAGAAAGCAAATAGCGCGAGCTGGACAACAAGAGTCATCACCTGTCCTTTTGCTACGCCCGCTTTTATTTTTGCAGCACTCTCAGTCGTCTTTGCTGTGTCGACAGTTGCCTTTGCGGCATCAACCGCTTTTTTAGCGGTGTCAACCGCTTGCTGGGCAGCTTGCTGGGCAGCTTCACTACCATATTTGGTAGCCTGGTCCAAAACCTTTACGGTATTGTCATAAGTAGTTTGTGCTACAGTGGCAGCCGTCTGAGCTGTAGTACTTGCCAATTGAGCCGCAGCGAAAGCATTATTGGCAGCCGAAACCGCTCTGTATGCTTTGTAAACAGTATACATTCCTTGAGCTGTCCCCGGTTTGAGTCCTAATTTTTTGTCTAGGAGTTGGCTGGCTAGGCTTATAGCAAAATCCTTTCCCGCCGTTTTTTCAAAATTATTTATCTTGTTAAGTTCCGTTGTCCCTATATCAGTTCCTCCAAATAATTGATAGCCTTTAATAAGAAGATATTCAGTTACTCCCACTCCACCCACCTTTGGCAAAGAAATACTAACCCCCAGTTTTTTTATGTCTTTTGAAAGAATATCATCTAGATAACTATAAATTGGATCGGTGGCTACATGGCTGCTGGTAAGATAATTTCTCAAGTTCGCTATATTTTTATCAGAAACAAATTGGTTTAGATGATCTTTCAATGGTCGCAACAAATATTGTTGATCTTTATTAACTAATGTGCCGAGTACATTTTGAGCAAGAAGATTAGTTATTCCATAGGCTAAAAGCATATTTGCCCTTTCCGAGTCTGTTCCCGTAAGCATTATCCTGGTGAAGTTAACGGGAATAGGGGACATGTCATTCACTTTGGCAAGCGACATCAGCTGGGCATCCATATAGCGGTATTCCAAATCCTTCTTCGCGTTGACGACGGCATTGTTTCTTACTTTGGTTTCTCCTGATATTATGTCTGTATCATACTCGGGCTTATAGTTAGGGTTGTCTTTTTCTACGCAACTCATTGTTGAACCAGGGGCGCTGGATTTGGTGCATTCCTCAATGGTTTGTGACTGAGTTGGCTTGTTACCTCCATTGGCTGCAACATAACCTACCATATATTTGGTGGCCGCAACATTTTTTAGATAACTTTTTTCACTTGCGCTTGGATTTACTGCCGCTTTTATGTCTGCATAACTAATATAAAAATCTTTCGGAATAATTTGAATAGCATTTCCGTCACTATCTTGTTCTGCTTTTACTCTGTTTACCGCATAAGCCAAACCAATATTTGTCAGCACGCCCATGTCACCCTTTTCCAGTAAACCAATATCAGCAAGAGGAATATCTATTCCTTCTCCTCCGGGGAGCATCTTTCCGTTTTTGTCTTTGATCGTTGTGGCTTGCTTGATCACATCATGCAGAACGCCATCAATTATTTGATAGGCACATAAGGTGCGATGTCTGGAAATGAAATCTTGCTTATCGCCAGGAAGCATAGAAGAATTATAGCCAGAAGATGCGGGCGGAGTGCAATTACCCCCGTTATTAGGATTAAAGCCCGACCCATTTTGTCCTTGTCCTACACTGACAAAATAAGCAGGGTTGCTGATCGATTCCGGCAGGTAATATTGAAATAGAATCAAAAGATCATTTTTATATGGCTCAGCATCGCCAAAAAGGTTTTTTTCCGCGACGGATCTCAATCCTTGGGCAAAGAGAATCGAGCGCGAATCCCCCGGATGGAGAATAAGATTTTCCATAGTTCCAGCGCTGAACCCGGCTTTATCGTCCAGGTCTATTCCGCCAACTGTTTTAAAAGCGCGTAAGATGCTTAGCCGGGTATTGGGATCGTTGATTGAGCTAGGATTTTGCAAGAGTCCCATACCAATAGAAGCGCCCGCTAGATATTGAGCATATTTGGTTTTTTTCTCACTTGACTCACCATTAGCAGCGTTCATTGTCAAAGCGGTAAGAAACTGGCCGGCATCTAGCTGGCTAAATTGGTACTTTCTAACCATTTCGATATATTGCTTAATGGTTATTTTGCCAGTCAATAAATCTCTAGTTGGTTCGGCCGACTGTTCGGTCGGGACATTATTAAGTTTGAAAATGATATCTATGTTTTGTGCACGGATAAGATGATATTGATCTTTCCAATATGTGGAATCCGCTTTTAAAATATTGGTTTGGAGAAAGCTCTGAACCCCATTATCTTTTAAGGTATGATCAAAATCGATTCTGAATGATGAAGCAAACTTACTTGATGTATTAACATTCATAACACCAGCTATGGTTGTATTGGGTGAGAAGCTTCCCGGAACTAAGCCTAGCGTTTCTTCAATTTGTTTTTGGGCAAAATTAGCTGTAAATTCACCTTTTAAGGGAATCTTATCACCAAATAGTCCCAAGACAATTCCTGTTTCTGCAGGCGGAAGAAAATTGAGCAGCACTTTATTAAAGGTGCCATCTGGATCGTTGATGACGTTTTTTAGATCATCAACACTTATGTCGTGTTTATTAAGAATTTCCTTGATATTGTCGGGCAATAAAGTATCAATCACGATATCGCCGATTCGGTAGTTAGTGTAAGCTTTTTTTACTGCTTCCTTGTATTGATTAGGGCTGGTTTTTCTTCCGAAAAATTTTTCAGTTGTTCCAGAATCGATATGAAAAATGTCATCGATATGGTTTGTTATTGCAGCAACTTCTTCACTTGGAGAAATGAAAGTAGTAGTATTAGCGGAAAGAGTAGTATGCTGCGAGTTAGCTGAAGTATCTAAGGCAGAAATGCTAGTGTGTTGATCTAGACTTAGATTTAAAGAACATCCAGAAAAAGGCTGATCGGGTCCGATGCTGGTTGCTGAGCGGATATACGTATGTGCATCATTGATTCCCGGAACGCCATTGGAGGTATCTAGTATCCATGTATCATAATAAGTTTTTTGATCAGAACTATTTTTATAATAAGCCAGTATTTCATCCAGAGAGATATCAAAACCAATCAATGGGAGAGTGTATTTTGTCTGTATCAGGGTTCGCATCGTATCACAATTCAGCTGTGAGCTTTGGAAGGTGATTTTATCTGACGCAGTTACGGGCGATGGTTTGGCTGTTAGTACTTGACCGTTGATCAACATTTTAAGATCATCCAACGTATATCTGCCCTTTGGAAAACCAAAGGCTTGCAGAAATTCTTGTTCGGCGGCATTCACATAAGTTAAGTAGGGGGCATTTTGGGGATTGTTGGCGAGGTCTGATTTTATTCTATTAAGATCGGGACTATTTTGGTAAAGACTAAGAATTAATTTCAGTCCGTCAGGGATTACGATTGTATTGCTTTTTCCGAGCAGAATACCGAGAACTATAGCATCAATTGATTTCCCCATAAACCAATCAAGTTTAAATGTATCTAATTCATCCTCGATTACATATTGGCCGAGCAAAAGGTCGTCCTCAGTTTTGTTGACGGCATAGCTTTCTTTGCCACTTATAAAAGCTCGTAATAATTTTTGGTTGGTTGGATCTTTTGACAAGGCATAATAACCCCTTAGATCGTCTGCGGATATATTTCGCTTATTTAAAAAGTCTTTCACATCTGGTGGAAATTGACTGAAAATCCAATTGCCTGTTTCTTCTTTTACGTGCGCTTTTTGTATTTTTGTTTTATAATCTTGAACCGTGATCTTTTGTTGAAAGAGCTGTGCCGTGGTCCCTACTTGAAGATTAAAAGCATCATCGATTGGTTTGACAATATCGTACGGTTTGGAATTCTTAGCAAAGCTTTCTTTACTCAATCCCGCCAAAGAATATTGAGACGGATTAAATCCAAATTTTTGCAGCAATTTATTCTCTCCATCATTGTTATACATCTGAAAAGAAAGCAGCTGCTCACTTAGCTTCGGATTAATTATGAAGGGGATACCGAAAGCTACCTCGGTCAAGTCAGCTCCTTTAAACCAGCCACTTGGTATTTTTGGTTCGGGGTGAAGCTTATCCAGTGTCTCTTCGATTTTTTCTTGTCCAAAGATTTCTTGCTGGTTATTGGACATAGTCACATCCCCAACAATTCCAAAAAATTTTCCTAAGTTTGCTTCACCATTTGCAACTAGAAGGTTTTCTATACAACTTTGTTCTATGCCTGTAGCAGAGTCTGTTGTTCTGCAATTCATTCCGGGATTATCTATCATGGCCTTGGCAGTGCCAAGAGGAATGTTAATATTTTCGTCTATACTTTTTGCGCCAACCTTCAAAAGTACCGCTAGATAATCGCCATTGAGTAAGGCAGTGATATCGTTTCCGGTTATAGTATATCCGCCGATATTTAAACCTAACCGGTCTCCAAGAGCATCTACACTTCTAGTGCGAATGGTTGCCAAGCCTACGTCATTAGCATATTTGTTTGGTGTGATATTGCCCACAAAAAGATCATAGGTAGTATCACCTGTAAGGTTGAGTCTTACATCAGTGTTTTTTAAAAATGATTTGAACGTAAAGGCACCGTCTTCGCTGATTGGAAGATTTCTTTCAATATCAGCAAAGTTTACGCCTTTTGCAAAGTAACTATAAGCTTTTTGATTTCCCCCAAGTCTATTAATTAGCTCATCTATGTTGTTTCCTCCGAAGCTTCCTGGTGGTAAAGACAAGATCTCTTCTATTTGTTTTTTCCCGATTATTGTCGGATCAGTTTGAAGGTTGGTTGTTGGTTTAGCAGCATCTTTTTGCTTCTGTTGGCTAATGAATTTATCCCAATTTGCGATACTTCTTTGTTGCAACACAATTTGAGACTCCAAGCCCGCTTCTCCTTTGTTCTTTCTATCCACAAGATTTTGCATTGATTGATAAGCTGTTTCTCTTTGAGAATTTAGATATTTCAGCTCCGCACTTTCTGTCTGGGTATAATCAAAAATACTAGTTAGGGCACCTTGGGGTAAATTGAGAGCAGATTGAATTTTTTGCGATCCTAGAGACTTAAAAACAGAGCTAAGATCAAAGTTAATATCCGAAAACTTGCTAAAATTGAGTTTCATATCCGCATCTTTTTGGGGCCTTTTTGTATTATTGAGAGAAGCTTCTATTTCTGATTTATTAGCTTCTTCGAGGCGGATTTGATTATTCCAGGTAACTAGGCTCCTATTGTACATTTTGATTTGGTCATCCAGCGCTTTGATTTGAGTGTCCAGCCCTGCTTCTCCCTTTGCTTTTCTGGTTAGGAGAGCTGTCCTCGTCGTTTGTAAATCTGTTATTTTAGCAGTTGTATTATCGCTTTGCTCGGTTAAAAAAGTTATTTTTGCGTTTGAGTCACGGAGAGCATTGGGATTATAAAGATTGTCACTAGTATCTATTTTTGCTCCTCCTACCGCATAGAAGACTTCATCACCTTGATCAGAAATAAATATTTCCGTGATGCCATCAGCAGGGAGTCCCAAGGCACTATTTATCGGATCCGGAGGTATATCAGACCATTCATCTTCATTGCCTTTATATTCAGTGTCGCCTTCCTTACCACCAGCTATTTTTAATTGTTCTAATAGGCTATCTAAGCCTTTTTGCAATTGCGCAAGTACTGACGGGTCAAAATTTTCCTGATCTTTTTGTTCGTTTTCAATTCCTCTTCGGTATAATTTAATTTGTGTATTAAGACCATCAACAATACCGTGATTTGGATTTCTGATTTGGTCCAATGTTTTTATACATACTTGTCCTGCGCTTTTATAACACAGTCTTGCTATGTCTGTTTGTCCTAATGTTGTAGCATTAATAAAGCGCAGATTTTCTAGTGGCTGTGTTTTCAAGTCAGGATCGGTAAACCATTTTTTTAGCATCTCTCTTTCAGCATCATCATCAACCAATCTCTTGGCTACCTCATCAACACCAATATCATAAAAAGCAGAATACGCGCCTGATATCACGCTACCAATGCTTCCATAGGGCATGTCCCAGGCTTCGTCTTGTTTGCTGTAGAGGTTGCTGCCAGTAGTGAGACATGCTCCACCAATATTTACATCTGAACAACCAGAAAGAAAACCATAATGGCCTTGTGTGTCTAGCGCTGGTTTGGCTTGGAAATTAGTAGAAACAGATTTAATCAGGCTATCTCCCACAGCCTTTTTATATGTATCTACATTTATCACTCTGTTTATAAGATTAGCTGTGTAGCTTTGATTCGGATGGTTTGTGTCTGGAGGTAGATCTAGCAGGGCATCTACTTGATCAGGATTATCAGTGAATGTGCTTCCAAATCGGTCGTCTCCTTTTATATTTATTTTATTTATCACCTGGTCCAAATCACTACCAGCGAAAGCTCCTCCTTCTAAATTTAACTTTTCTTCAATCAGCACTTGCCCCACAAAAATAGTAAAATCCCCTCCCATAGGCAGGTAATCAAGCGATCCTAAACGCAACCCAAAGCTTTTTTCGATTTTTCTTTTGCCGACACTATTGAATAATTGTCCCGAAGTGCTCCCGGTTAGCGACAGCGCGGCGAGCTTCATTCTTTGGGCTACGACCTCGCGTCCGATATTAGTTTGTACCTCGTCAGAATTATTTCCTTTTAATCCTTCTTTTGGCAGGGAGAATTGGTCGGCGATATAATTTCTGCCAATGTTTTCTAGGAATTTTTCCTGTGAGGAGTTATCATCTTTAGAATCAATTTTAATATTCATTTCTTGATCCAAAACTACGAGCCCCATGGTCTTGGCTATTTCTGGCAAGGTCGCTCCCTCAAGATTATATTTAGAAAAATCATAACCGGAGTTTTCGCCAATGATAGAAAAGAGATCAACCAAGGCTTGGTTACTAGATAGATTGCCAAAACTAAAACCAGTACTAGTAACCGATGACCCAGGCATAGATTTGCCCGGCGTATTTGATTGATAGGAGACCATAATATCTACGGGGGCTAGCATTATTCTTTTGCTACGAACATAGCCTTTTTTAAAAAGACTGCGCTGCACCTTATCGATCCCGGCAATATCGACTGCTTGGCCTGAAAAATGAGGGCTGATAGATCGATCTTCATCGCTAGTAAATTCCCATTCTTTGGAGAACTCTTTATTTTCTGTGTCGTAGTCAGTCTTAATTCTTCGTACTTTTATTTTTCGAAATCCTGCCCCGCCTTGAGCAACGGGGGTTACTAGATAATTTAAAGCCTCCAAAACTCTCTCGTCTACTTGGTGGGTGCGAATATAGTATTGGTCCTTCCCCGAGATAACTAATTTCGGAGAGGTGGTAGTCATAATTGCTTGGTTTAGCTTATCCAAAGCATTTTGGATATTTACAAAATCATTCTTATATTTATCCCCAAGGATTCCTTTAAGCTCATCAAACCTCCTCTGAATTTCGCTGATTGTGACAGTATTTGTCGGAGAATCATTGGTCAGCGAAAATATAGCCGCTTCCAAGTCTTTTAATTTCTGTGAATTTGCTTGATCACCCGTACTCTCAAGCTTTTTATTTAAGACATCTAACGAGGCTATCAAATCTTCAGCGGCTAGGCTTATGGCCTGGATTTTAGCATTAGGATTATTTGCTTCTGCTAAGACAATATTTTCCGTGATAGGAGTGGGTGGCTTGAAAACTGTTTTGCCGGCTGATCCTTGATTTATATAGCTAATAATAACAAGAGCTATTACACCAACGATAAAAAGAATGACGAGTCCAATAGCTATAAAAGGAAGGGCAGGAGCAATAGCAGCCCAGATCGCTTTCATGGCCGCTTTTTTTGCTTGTTTTTTTGCTATGTTAGCTGCAGCATTTACCGCATCTTCTGCACCAGAATCAGAAGGCATAATAAAAATGTTTATTTTTATTTTTCCCGCCACAATATTTAAAAAATATTATAGTAGGCGGGATCCCGCCAAAGGCGGTGATATTTAAATTATACTTTTATTTTATACCAATTTTTTTAGTAATCAAAGGTTTTTATTAAGAGGTGTTTTTTGGCTGAATAATAAAAGAATATTGCATTATAGAGCCATTTTTGGTATAATATAGAAAACCGTTCAAAAGAACGGAATGCATCTTTAAAACATAAAACAAGATTTTCCGGCCAACCCGGAAGGAGAAAGCACTCGTGAAAAAAACCGTGATAACTTTTATTTTGTTCGCGTTGATTCTTTGTCTGACGAGATCCACTCTTGCTACTACAAGCAAACAGATTTACAAAGTAATCGGCAAACCGGCTGTTAGGACATGGATTATCAAGATGGGCACAAAGAAAGCTGGCAAGCTGGTAGGAAACACCATCATCTTTTCCGAAAACGGTAAGGACTTTTACTCTGTTTTTGACGGTGACGGAATATGTGACGAGAATATTTTCGTCTGGTCGCCGGATCATAAATACGTATTCTGGATCAGCAGTGGCTGGAACTGCGATGCCCCGCAGCTTAAAGATGGGGTATGGCACCATGACGCCCGGTTATATGATCCGGCCAAGAGAATATTATTTGACTGGCCATCATTACCATCAAACCCGGAATATTATAACGTCTTGGGTGTGAACTGGGTAAAAGGTACCGAGCACGATATTTTGATAAAATTCCCCGATCAAGCTCAGGGTTGGAAGAACGTAAAAGAAACAATCTCAACTGAGGAGTGGGAGAAAACCTCAGACCGTGCGAATATCAGACCCTACCTCAATTGGTTGGCTTCCGGGGTTGTCTCTGCGATAAAAAAAGACCGGATAGACTCTCTTCGCTCATTAACGAAAGACCTTCCTGGGAAGGGGGTTAATGATGATGGCATTGAGCTTCTGAAGCAAAACTGCGGCCCCGAAAAGGTTAATAAGCTTATCATAAACAATAACCGAGGTAGCTATTACAAGGATGCATTAGGAGTGGATATTACGGCCGTAGTCAATCAGAAAGATTTTACCTATTTTTGTTTTATCAGTATTTTTGCTAAGGATAATTATCCGTTTCCACCGGAGATAATAGATGTAAAGGTGGGGATGGAAAGCGGAAATTAGACCGAATCTCATTCTTTCGAATAAGAAGAGCGGGCTCATTTAGAGCCCACTTTTTTATTTTCCATCAGGAGAAAAGTGAACGCAGTCATCCGCTTGGCTTTTTTTTGGTCCAACATAAAAATCGCCCTGTGGTATGCCACAACCATTAAAATGAGTAAAACCATACTGTCCAAGAAATTTCACTAATTTCTGACTACAATGTACCATATTACATTCATATTCTCCTGAACCATTGATATCTATTCCTTGTCCGCCATTATGATTTGAGTGTCCAGCTGCTGCTATGGTCCCATAGTTACCACTGTCTATCATGTTTTGCTGTTGTTTACAGCTTCGATAAGCTGAAGTTACAAAAAAACATTTATTACAAGCTGTAGAGGCTTCGGCTAGTTGGTCTGCCATGATGGAATATAGGTATTTTGGTTTACCGCTTACGGTTATTAAAGTATCATCAATTTTTTTGAGTGGTATTTTATCGGCTACTGCCTTGCAGATATCATAAGGTCCGCCGTCACTGCCTGGATACTTATCAATTGACTCACAATTTTTTTCTAAATCACAAGAAGGATTTTGTCCTGCCGGTGGTATCACCGCAATCTCACAGCGAATATTTTCCATTCTTTTGGCTTGATCTTCGGCTCTGTTCTTGGGTAGATTTGAATCCCTTATGGCTTGTGCAGCTGCCTGATAGTTCGGGGTTGACTCGTTTGAGCTAGGGTCTTCTTGATCTAAGGCCGCAAACAGATCT